>Ga0126342_10015026_pt1 | contig 13605 bp, 13 predicted proteins | sample Cyp1metagenome_FD_92528 | JGI IMG/M metagenome (GOLD analysis project Ga0126342, IMG submission 92528) | Coral microbial communities from Lord Howe Island, Old Settlement Bay, Australia - Cyphastrea 1 metagenome | ecosystem: Host-associated > Invertebrates > Cnidaria > Coral ...
TGCACATACCGTGGAAATGGCAGTTTCCAGCTCAAAAATGCTGCATATAGCATGGAAAATGGTGAGAACCGAAAATACAAAAAAAAATCCCCAAACAAAAAAAAAAAAATCCCCAAACAATTTCCTACCCTGTTTTTAAACATAGAGATTGATATATGTATATATATAGACTTATCGGAATTTTAATTGTGACTTTGAGAAGCTGACCATCCATGATTTTATGGCATCGAGTTTTGACCCACCAGCTGCACCAGCTCGTGGTCAACTGGTGACATCCCACCGAGAGCCATTGGCCTTTTTGGTTTCACTCGCATCTCTTCAGGATGGCGGCCCTGTGATGGGCGATATGTCAATGCTGATAGATGATTATGATGATTGAAGATCATATATCGATACTGAAAATTTTAGATTGCAATCATACAGATATGTATACAATATACATATCAATACATATCATATGTCATAGCATATGATTTCACTACGATATGATTGTTGATGGCGAATCTCCTGTCTCCCTTCATCTCAAATGATGTGCAAGGCAGTCAGTTCCTGCATGCCACTGGCCGAGTGCTATGGCGAGTACCATTGGTGTAGCGGAAAAAGATGGGCTCATCAGCAGGGATTTCCAAATGCATCAGAGAAACATAGATTTAGAACATCATAGAACAACTGGATCAGGAATAGAACATTTGGGTGAAACCATTTTGATGTATTGCCGGATCTTCGCCCGTGGAAGATGATGGAAGGCTCAGATTTGAGCTCAAATCGAGGAAAGCGGTTGGTTACCTGCCCAGTTCTTGGACGTAGAATTTCTGAATGTGCAACATTTTTGTTTCTGCAACATCTTTCGGCTCCAAGATTCGGTACGAGCTCTTCGGCCCAAGCATGGCTGCTATGCACTAGGTCTCCGACGAAGGCAGTTGAGGCGACACTTACCTGATCCGGGGGAAAGCAACAGCTGCTGCAGTGACTCCATACGATCATAGAATAAGGTGCTTTCTCATCCCTACCAAGGACGGTTAACCCCTCTTGACAACTGCTTTTGGGCTGCTTTGACACTACCAACTGGCTCACTAGATAGAGCTTTCTGTGGGTATGTTCCCAACATCCAAAGGGTCGAAAGCCTATGAGGGACCCTTTCAGACAGACAAGCACATTTTTTGTGGACAGACAACCAGCACATGTTTTTGTGGAGAATATGTATTGGTTCGGGGATTTCGTGGGATTTAGAATGATTTAGCCGCATATCCCAAGCAATGATTTTCAGAGGCGTGGGACCTCTAAGCCAATGGTTGACTCGCGCTAGGAGATTGCGGGTGCTGCACATGGCAACCTGGCAGCAATGGCCGCTCCAGATTCTGTGACTTGAGTCATCTTGAGTCCATTGCAGCATTTCCACGGGCGGCACTGGCTCGAACTGAGATAGCACAACTTATAATATACACAACTCAACTGCTGGTATCATAGAGGTGTGTTCCATCAAAATCAATTGAGCATAACTGAACAGATTAAACCAGATTGAAGCCCATCAAGCTCTACATAATGTAGCCCGAAAGTGCTGGTAAGGCTGATGAAGAATACGATTCCAAGCCGCTCAACTGTCTGTCGTGGAGGTAATATTTTCATTCCAATTTGATCAACAGGGAAAAACACCAGGAAACATGAGCAAACAACTAATTTTGAAATGTGGCTGATCCCCAAGTTCAAAACATTCCATTTTGATCCATTTTGGTTCATTTCGGAGCTGCAATTTATTAGGGTTAACAAAAACATGATTCCTAATTTCCCGCTAATTTATGTATATTTCTGTAAACAACTTCCAGATGCAAAATCACGTTTTGCTGAGGCGGCGAGGCCTAGAGAGTTGAAACGCTTAGAAAAGGAGTTGCAGGCGCAGTTTGATTCGACGGGGGAGTTGGAACACACCATGGCATCTATTCTGTTTAACGGGCTGAATTTCAGGGCCCGTCAACATGCAAAGTTGGATGTTGGCCATTTTTTGTAGTAAGCCTTCTGCCCGTTGTGCCCAATGTTTCCTTTCCAAGCGGCAACATGTTTGGATGAATATTGGGCACCCAACTTTGTGACACAGCGGATTCAGGGCATGTATCCAGATCAGCAAGCAGCAAAGACTCCGGCAAAGGGGCTTGTGTTTGTGCATTGCATGCAAGACTGGACGAGTGACTAGTTCTCAGATAAGTTATTACTTGTATCCAATGATTTGAATTGAGAATTTGGTCTTAATCACAAGGGCAACGGCTGCAACGGCAAGACAGTGACATCAAGACCACATCATCGTTCAATGTGGGATGATGTGATTCCGATCAACCTTGAGGCTTGTATCTTCCAGGTATACAACAGTGATGAACAGCTGGATACAGCTGGATCCAATTTGGAGCTTTCAGGATTCAAGAAGTGCTGCCACATGCTGCCACGGTCTCAGGACATTCGCGCTGCCAAAGATGGGAAGGAAACTCAGGTGTCTGCGGACTCTGTCAGTGCCTCTGAGACCGCTGAGACCACTGAGTACCGCCGACCAATGAGACTCTGAGACTCTGACTCCCGAGAGCTTGATTCAATAAATATTCAATAATTTGCCACGTATCCAAACTATCAACCCTGGGTTGAAGTGACTGTGAGTTGAAGCTCGGCCATCCTTGCCAAGATCTTGGAGGCTTTCTGGCTAAGTTGAAGATGGTCGCCCCATATTGGCTGGTGGTTGCATTGGGTTGTAAATTAGGTTTGATTTCTTTGTATAATTTTGTATATAACATGCAATTCATGCATCTCTTCAGAGATATTTTCATCAGTTGTTGAACCCTGTAAGCCTTCTACGTACAGTAGAAGGGTATGCCGGGGGGCCCCATGAGGTTGACAACGACCTCACCCACTGGAAAGCGTGGCTTAAAGGTCCAGAGGGAACGCCGTGCGCAGCCTGTGTAAAGACGGAGTTTCAGCTGTTTGACGGAGCCTTTTGCGGAGATATTTTTGAATACTGCTTTAGACAAGCTACGTGGTTACTGGAAACATTTGTTTGAGTTTTTGGGTGTGTTTCTGACGATTGGGGGAACCCAACCAAATGAAGATAAATGTGATGCAGTATGATGCAGTATGATGCAATGTGATGCATATCTTTTGTTTTCCTTGTTTCCAAGCTTTTCATCTTTTTTCCAAGCTGCAGCTTGATGCATGGTGTGCGGTGAGGTACTCCGGTGGACTTTTCGACATCGACATCGAAATTCCAGCGGAATATCCGTGCCCAGTTCTGGGATCCCAACGTATCCCGTTCTTTCTATTGGGAACTGTTGTAACACCTGTTGTAACACCTGTTGTCTTCGGATGCCCTGAGTTTGGGGACATACTTATACCGTTATACCGATACCTGTTGAATCCTTCGGTCGAAATTGGGAAGGATTTTGAGCCACTGCCGCAGTTTGTCAAAACACTGCATTCTGCAGTGTTCCCCCAGGCGGCTATTTTGTTTTACCCAGCTCTGAGACTGCCGCCCAAACCATAGCCAGTCCCTCCATAGCTTCAAAAGCTGACATTGCCGCACAGGTACAACCCACCCAAGATGAAGTTCGACACAAAGATTTGGCATCCCAACATCTCCTCGCAGGTTCAGACCCCCTTTTAGCTCTCAGAGCTTTCGGGCTGGTGGTTGATCTATAGAAACTGGGGAATTTGAAGGAAGACTTCTTGCATGGAAGTTGGTGTCATTTGAGTCTGGCTCAAAATATGCGTCATAGTACCTCCAATGCTTTATACGATTGCAATGTGTAGGCAGATTTGTGGTCCCCGCTCGATGCCACATGTTATCCAATGTTTGAGCCAAGCATATTTGCTGCAAACTGGAAACGCACAGAGAGGGTGTTGCTGTGACCAAGGGCATGTTGGTGGCTCGGCAATTCACTTCGGTAGTGGTTCTGTAAAGAAAGGTGAACTGACCCATGTCCGGTGGAATCATGATGAACCATGTGCTCCGGCTCCGATTTGTCCGGCTTACAACACATTATGGAGAGACCAATTTTGTAGCTGTGCGCGTACAGCACACATAGGACGAGAAGCAGAACATGGGCAGCCCACATTTTGGGAGACCCAAATTCTGTCAACTTGATGAGGACACGCATGAGTTTTGAAGTGCACTTGGGCGCCAAACCAGCACAAGTTCAAAGTCTTCTTGGAAATGTGAGATTGCTCAAACATCACAACAACTTGTGTTATGACATATGCAGATGTTCAATTTCTCCCCCCAGTCTTCTTGCCTAGGTTTTCCACCCACTGGCTAGGTCCTAGGTGTTTCCCAATGGCCACATCCACCTGTTTTCCCATCCTTCCGGGGCCGTGGACCAATGGCGGTGGCTACGTTCGATGGCGACTTCAGTTTTTCACAGGCGCCATCCGGTTGGGCTATGAGAGATCCTCAGTGGGCCAGAGTGGGCCATGAAAATGAAACGTTAAACATCGTTAAACCATGTCAATGTGGAACCCCAGAATTGGATAGTTTTGTAGTGTTTTGGACAACATGAAGACTCATGAAGCAATTTGTGATCCATCTTGGATATATTGGTGCCGTGGTGCCTTATTCTTAAGCCCGTCTTGGAGCCACGCTTTTCAAGATGGGAAAACCATGTCGACCTAAACCTGCGGTGATGCAGATATTTGAAGACCGGCGAAGATCCATGCAAAGCAGTTCAAATCATCACTACGTACTCTCCCGAAAACTTACGTTGTACAAAAAAAGGGTTCCATGTTGGCGCACCTGTACATATGTATGTATATGTATAATGTATTATAATGTATAATGTATATATATATATATATATATTTATTTATCTACGAACATAACAAGCCTCAAGGGTGGGGTCTAGGGTTCATCTCTGAAAAGATATTATCAGTAGCATTGAATCAATTCGAATGATGGAGATGTGGAATGATGTGGATATGTCTCAAAACAAACAAAGCAGCGGGATTATGTGTTAACCTCCCAAATTATTCTAATGTCAGGACACCCTCCAGCATCAATTGTATTCAAACTACCAGGGTACCACTATCGGTGGGTGAAATGATGTACACTGCCAGGAGACATTGGCACGTCTTGGAGATCAGAACTCGTCAAAACTCACAGAGGACTGGCAGACCATCATGGTACTCCAGACAGCAAGGGATGTCACATGATCGAACCAACAAGGGGAAACAAAGTGATCACCAGCAACATCCAGCAACATGGAGATTGTCCTCACATATTGCGGATGAATGTATCTAATCTATCGAGCAGGGACTTAATTTATAGCAGCAACCGAATGATATTGATTGCCTGCCAAAAGGCATCGATGAGAATTCGCCGAACAGCAAGATCCCTCCAAAATTCCTGTTGATAGGAACCCTGCAGCAAGTGGCAAAAGTTGAAACAGTCACTATTCAGGTACATTATGGTACATTGATATAAATATGCCCACGGTCACCCAGCATCGTTCCATGGACCCACACGAAATGTGGGATTTTGTCAAGTCGTCTAGGATCGTCTAGGATCGTCCAGGGTTTCTTCCCTACCGTGATGGTGACCTTTTGCTTCGCATGTCGTATGCCCCTTCAAGAGATGACCTGGTTTCATAAGCTCAACTATTGATACTATTGAATACTATTGATCTATATACTTAATCGACTTGTGCTTGAGGTTTGATCTCTAGCCCTTCCGAACTTCAAACGGATCTCCTCTTTTGCAAGGCCCAAGTGTACAAAGTCCCACACCAGATCTGCTGTTTGTGCCCGGCTGCACATCAGGAGCAGCAGCGACAATTGAAGCAAAGTAAAGCCTTCCAGGTTGGGGCCACTGGGGTGGGGTGATTGTGGTTGTGACAGGTGCATGTGGGATGCTCTGCAGCCTTCACTTTTGAACAGGGAAGTTGAAACTTGTGTGACGTTGCTGCCAGGATGTAGACTTTCGCGGTGACTCGAACTATGCTAATATTGGAAAGTGATTTGCCCGCCAGGTTGACAGTATTAGTCCATACTCAGATCCCCACAGTGTGTTTTACAGTATCCCTGAAACACGAGCTCCATATCATGATATGATATGATATGATATGATATATATATATACATACAGTATATGTCTATACATATATGATATATGATATGATATGTATATATACTGTATATATAATTATATATAATGATATGATATATCCTAGAAAACGGGTCTTCCCCGAAAATGGCGTCTATCCTCTGATACCGGAGCTCAATCGCACCAAACCTGGGTCGGTTTTTGGAGGCCCAGCTTCGAGTCGACGAGCTGTTGAAGGAATACTCCGAGGAACGTGTGCCTTGGCCTTGCAGCGGGGAGGCATGGCGAAGGTATGCGAAGGTCATAGCCAGAGGGATTGAACATGACACGTTTGAACAGTTTTGAACATGTTTGGACTCTGTATACTCTGTGTTTATGTGTCTGGAAGTGTTTGTAACAACAAAGTGAATACAGATAATACAGTACATCATAGATCATCATAGTACATCTCCCAACATGACCTGAGGGAGAGCCATCCCATGTGCCATGCCTCGGTGCTGAGGACAAGAGGCGTGCCATGTTGGATCAGGCCTTCACGCCTGAAGAGGTGCTGGGACCCGGGAGTGGCACGGCGGTGTCCCATTTATGCTTGGCTCATCGTGGTTGCAGTTGCCAAGTGGGATGATAAACATTGATAAACCAAAAACTCACCAGTTCGTACTGGTTCCAGTGGGCAAAAACAGACACTGGCTAGATAGATCAAAGAGGTTGAAGAGATGTAGCAACAAGTTGCGCGTCGGCTGCGCTGGCTGCATCCATCCTCCACTTCTCACCCTGGAGAGAGCCAATAAACAAGGCTAGCGTCCCTTGTGGGCAGGCAGACTTCTCGGCTTCCAAAGCGTATGACTACAATAGATCTCAGAACTACTATGAGGCGGGTGATATTTTGGATGGTCTATGGAGTCTATGGATGTGTATGGGCAGGTCTATTCCTCATTACCATACTTGAGTATACTTGAATACTGTAATTCTTTTTTGCCTCTTGAAATAGTAGGAAAAAGATGGAAAAAGAAAGATGAAGGACGAGTCGACTTTGAGTCTGTTTTGCAACCTCTCCTGAAATGATCAGCGTGATCATTCCATGACCCGCACGTAGTGATTGCAAGACCGGTTATCGAAAGACATTTATGGGACCATCAATCCCATTTCTTGGGTTCACTCACAAAACATGTTTACATAGACAATTATCCGAATTACATCATGTATTAATATGTATTAATAAGTTTTGGCGAGTTTAGATTAACTATAGATGATTACAGTCGCACCTTTTAATATCCATCAATTCTTGGTCACAAGCTGGGACTCTGGGCTCAGGTCTTAGGCATCGAGGAGTATGCCCCGCTGGATGAAGTGAATCGCGCCTACAAGCGGCTGTCTTTGGTGTATCATCCTGACAAGACCAAGGGCATGACACAACAGCAGCAGCAGGTCCGTGTGATCCGTGTGGCCTGGGGAGGTTTAGGGCGCAGGATCTGCTGAAAATATTGGAGAAGACTTTCAGAGCTGGGGCAGCTGGGGATAGTTACGTAATTTGCCTTCCAAGATGAAGACTAAAGTGGAGCTGTTTGGAAGCTCAGCCTCAAGATTGCAAGATTTGGGATATTTGGGCATGTCGCCAAAATGGGTATAGCATGGTATAGCAATGATTGAAATCCACAAAAAAGACATAGCACAGATATCCACAGATATCCACAGATCATTTTGATATATATATTTTGATACATGTCCAGATATGTCCAAATGAGCCAAATGCCTTGTGGCAGGACTACGAGACCATCTTCATCTCCGTGAAGAATGCGCACCTGGTCCTGGGCGACCAAGCCACGAGGAGACAGTACGACAAGGAGGGGATGGGTCGGGGGTGGGATAAGCGGAATCTGCCCCTCCTGGGGTATGGCGCTGGTAGAAACATCATGAAACATCACCATGATTCATTCATTGGATGATTCAACATGCACTGACAATGTACTGGATAAATCTGGATGAGAGGTTCATTGGCTGTGTAGGTCCGAGTACAAAGGTGTCGATAGCACAGGACCACCGGGTTCCATCAGGGAGATGGGGAGATCTAGTTTCTGTCTCAGAAGTAGGTGGCAACTTCGCACCCTTCATCCTGCATGATTCACAAGCACGATATGCTAGGATCCACCCGCACCAGGATCGAGACTACGATCGAGCCAAAGAGCTGGTGAGTGGCGTCAAGGCCAGGGCGATCCCAAATTCGGTCATGGCTGCCTTCAATGGTGAGCTTGGGATCACAATTGCGACAAATCGCGGTTCTGCTAGTTGGTGAACTTAGCATGATTGCGGACAATAATTCGAATGATTGGCCAGTTCAATTGGCATTCGATCCAAAAAAGGTGGACAAACCACGCGACCAATCAAAGAAGTCTTTGCAATAATTTGCAGGTCATTGCATCAAGACATGCATTGCATGCAATGACAATGACAACCAGAAAGCACTTCTTGTTTGTGGCATTTGATTATCAGTTGAAGATGGAAGATGGTTCAATCGTATCCTGCTGCACCTGATTACTTCTGATGTGGGTATGACTCCCGGAAGTGAATTTGTTCGGTGCCGCTGAGTGTGTTTAGTGTGCTTTGACCTTGCGGTTTAACATTTTGATGAGAAGGCCCCACATGGCCCCACCTTTCCCAAGAATTTCTCGGTGGCTTTGTTGGCAGACCCAAGGGAGGTCAATATACAAAGTCCACACATGTCCACACCATTCAATTGGCCACAAGGGGACTTTCTATCACAAAAAATGGAAGAAACATGAAGAAACAATAGAAACCATGGAAACAAAAAATGGAAACACTCTGGATTCCACCATATTCCACCCTTCACCCGCGAGTCCAGGTGCAAAAAGCCGATGCCCTCGATCTCACAGAGGCGCCCACCATGGTAGTGATACATGTGATACGTGAAGGATCATTACAGGCAACTGATCATTATTGAATACTTTGAACAGTAATTATAGTTAGTATCAATTCTATAGCTATGTGGTGATGATATGCCTGAACCCTCGGATAAACGTAATTCATCAGTTCCGATAAATGTATATATAATGATAATTTGGGAAACTTGATGTAGTCATGGTGACTATTCCGGGTTACTTTTTCAGTGGAATGATCAATCAAACAGGGACGACGCACCAATCTGATACCCCTTTTCTTGCTGTCCCGAGCGCTTCACTTTTGGTGTTTACAATTGACCCAACTACCTTTAGTGAGACAAGATCATCAACAGCTCGCGCTCCCAGAGCCTCGGCCTTCCAGAGATGATGAGACTGGAATTCTTGCATCTCATGCAACAAGTTCAGGTGATAGGTACCTATGGGACACTCAAAGGCTGGAAAATTGGATTCTACATGATTCTACCCCTGGTTACCACCCTTGGTATTTCCATCTATTTTCCATATCTAAATAGCTCTGGGCTCTGGGGCCATGAATTTTCAGGTACTGAAGCGCATCAGTGAGATGCAGAGGTGGGTCTCTGTGGTCCAGGTTCAGACGTGCGCTAGGTGTGGTGCAGTTCACAGCACCCCAAATTTCACTGGTGAAAGATAGCTTCATAAGGGGGAAACAGCTGCTTTGCGGACATGTCTAAGCAATTCCAGCTAGGTCAAGTAGATACACAGCAGAACTGGTACTTGTATATGATTGCGGTACCAAGCCAGACGGTATAAGATCATTGTTTTCATGAGATTGACATAGATTGACCATGAATGAATTGCATGTGACCATATGTGACCAGTTGATACTTTCATGAGGCCTCCTGGAAAGACGGTAGAAGTGAATCTGGAAGTTGAGCTTGCCGGCCCAGCATCCGGTGAATTCCGGTGACGCTGGTGGGGAACATGTTTATTTTTCTTCATTTCTGTGTAAGTTTACCAGCTGTCGTCAAAATTGATTGACCCAAGCCGGGCCCGAGTCCTTGCAGATATTGAGAAGTCTCCAATATGCACCAACTGTCACCAACTGTCACCAACTGTCACCAACTGTCACCAACTGTCACCAACTGTCACCAACTATAGAATTCTTTGGATGCAAGACTATCAAGGCCTTGGCCTATGGGAGTAGATGCTCCGACTCGTCTTAGGCGTGTCAGACCTTCCTATACTCCTGCCATCTCCTGCCTTATTTTGAGTTGCAATCCTCCGAGGTTGGAACAATTTTTCTACGGTGTGCACAAGGTGTGGATGGGTGACCACTGATACGTGTTCCATGTCAATACAAGATCTTCTTCATTGTTGATCGGCGAATTGGGCCAATCACAATTGGGCCCCCTCCATGACGTGTCGAAGGACAGGTTGCGTTTGCAAAGCTTTTGTCCAATGTCTCTGGTGTTGAAACTCTGCCAAGGTAGCTCATCAGGTTGCTGAGGTTGTGACAACCTTTTGGAAGAGAGGTTTAGGAAGGCCATGAAGAAAACACTCTACATTCCCGTGAGATTCAACCAGCACAAGCAGCACAACCAGCATAACCAGAACACTTGTGTCTATGTAGGGGACAATTCTACATCAAAGAATATCAAGGATCAATCCAATTCAACACCAGCTGCCTGGCTTTCTCCATGGCAGAAACGATGTGGGCCAGGTGGTGCGCAGGAATCGCCGCGTCAAAGATTTCTATGCAGGGATAGTGACCCAGGAGTTGTTCTCGGGATGGATGGGTTTAGCATCTCATTCCCCAATCATTGGGTATATATTACAAATATATTAATATATTGCACATTTATTCCAATTTGTATAGTATGATACTTACAGAGATCATATCCCAATTGCCACCCATTCTAGGTACTGGTACGCTGGTATTGTCATGCCCAAAGAACCAGTACAGTTAAGTTGCACAGATCCCGTCCATGGCCACGGGAGGAGCACCCTTACCGGCTCCATGTGAAACGTGGAGATGGGGAACCAGTGGAGCTCCCCTTCAAGGTGCAGAATGCGCGGGACGTCATGGGATGTCGTTACATGGGATGTGTGATCTTGTTAAAACGCATCCCCAAATTCCAATTGGTTGATACTTATCCGTGAACAGTGTCACCTGATCTTGTTTGACAGGGATTGCCAAATTTCTTGCTGATTCATTGAAGGAATCCTGACACGAACAAAGGAGTTCATACAGTAGAACAAGATGAAGCAATTATCTTGTGTTTTTTTGAAAACTCACCCGTCCATATTGTTGAGCGAGTCCAGTGAAACAGTTTCAAACTGCGAAATTAGTAATTTCCTGCTCATGACGTAGAGGAAGGTAATTGAAGGGTACTGTATCCCAAATCATCCCAATATTGGTTCTCCCATGGTCCCCTTGTCACATTTTCATGGCAAGTCATGGCTTTAAAATATGATTTCCATGCCAGGAGCAAGGTGACCACAATGCGGATGCACGACCGGATACCGTGACCTTCAGCCTCGCACCTGGTTGTATCATTAATGGACCTACAAATGGGGACTGGTCATTTGCGTAGCTTCATGGTTTTTCGACACCCATTTGTTTCAAACGGCTTCAAACACAGATTTGCCAGCCCAAATCAAGGACATTTGATGACATCTGACACCTGAAACTATCGGGTTCAAGGGAAGACCCCGGGATGACAGGCAGATGTCGGTGCCGAGGCGTCACTTCCAAGGCTCATCCAGTGGTTGAGAGATCAGGTGATGATCTGATCCGAAAGGAGGCGGCTGAGCTGTGGGTGGTTTGGATAGGGCCTATATCTCCACAAAAGAAGACCCAATGGGAAGGTGCACATCTAAATTATGATAAAGAATTGAGGGTATGGGTATGTCGGTTCACATTTGGGCATTCACGGGGTATATGCCACGGTGAGTTTTATGCAATGCAAGAGGAGTGGAGAGCTGGGTAGTACCTTTGGGTGGGTATGAGTGGATATGAGTGGATGCCTTCAATCTGTGAGCACCTTGGTTCGGACCATTGGAAGGCAGATCTTCAAGGTATCGAAACAGTGACCTACATAATACATAGTTCATCATAGTTCCATGACGATGATGCTATCTGCCATGTACGCAACTGGTGGTTCATCTTCCTATTTTGCAGAGTTTATGGACTGAGTGGAAGAAATTGGAGGACCATTTTCGCGTATTTCCCATCCCCCACACATGATTTTATTATACATGCTTTTACTGTTCATTGCATTGGTCATGCTGGTGAGAAGGATGTCGGTGTCGTCCACAGGAGATCCAGATGCCCGAAGGGTCCTTGATGGAGGCGAGTACAGGGGCATTCAAAGTGCTTACACATTTTTGAGGATTAAACTGGTAGCTTGCACAGAAATCAAGCGTGAATTCTGTTGCGAAAATCTGAACAATTTCCGACCTTTCTCCAGCAATCTGATCGTCGTGAGGCTTATTTTTCCACCCGAGTGTCTGGTCTCAACGGCCGGCAGTGCGGGCCCCCAGCCTGTGACCCGTTGCTCACCCGGCCAGCTTGGCACAGTGCCCCCACAGTGTCACTGATGGAGCAGTGCTATGCAGTGCTCAGGTTGCTTCTCTGGGGGCAAAACCCCTTCCACTTCCAGAGGTTCACCTGGCGCCGGGTGTGGATTGGAACGGCATAGCATGGTGTGACACATGGCATAGGCATAGCTGTTGGACGAAGATGACATGCCTCGGATGCGGAAGCCAAGTCGCTGAAAGATGCACCATGGGACCATTGGAGCCCAAGCAACATTGAGGCGAAGTATTGAAGAATGTTGAGGATATAAGGATCATGCTAGATCGGGATTATGAGAGCTGATGACTGCTCCGTGCTTCCAGAAGTATCCGGGGCTCAGGTAGGGTGTCCCTTCTAGCTGGGCTTGATGATGATGCTTTAAATGATTATCAACACAGTAAAGGATTGAGCTGGGCTTGTGCCTTGGGCAAGATTGATCACGAATGCGGGCTTCTTCAGCATTGGAAAACACCCAAATCTCAGAGTTTCTCTGCTTGTTAGACTTAGAATATAGACTAACCACAATTGACAAGTGCATGACACCGACGCCGCTTGCTCCCCCTGGTAGGAATCATCCTAGCGGCGGAACACCAGTGTGGGACCCTCAGTGGAAAGTCCGGCGACAGATGAATAAACTGGGTTCATCAGGCCCTGATTTGGTATCAGAAACACAAGGGATTTTTTTTTTAATTGTCATGAATTGTAATGCGGTCTCACGGCGAGCTTTGTTGATATCAATGTCAGGATGCTGGATATCTTCATAGGGCCAGTTTCTGGTCCGATCTGGAGCATGTTGACCCTGAGTTTAGGATTATTTTGACAAATTTTGACAATGTACAAAGAGTAACATAGGACTGTTCATTTCAAATTTGGGTGCTAAGTCGAATCAAATAGCAAATGCAACACAATTGAAAGCCAACTTTGATATATATATATATATATACATATACGTATATATGTATATATATATAAGTTAGACTGTTGCTCCCCCGTCTTTCTCATCTAACCGCCCACATTATTATACAAGCAAATTCTATGGGGTTAATACCAAAGACAGGGGAGCAACACCTTATAGAAAACAA
>Ga0126342_10015027_pt1 | contig 13604 bp, 16 predicted proteins | sample Cyp1metagenome_FD_92528 | JGI IMG/M metagenome (GOLD analysis project Ga0126342, IMG submission 92528) | Coral microbial communities from Lord Howe Island, Old Settlement Bay, Australia - Cyphastrea 1 metagenome | ecosystem: Host-associated > Invertebrates > Cnidaria > Coral ...
CAAATATGTGTTCAGATGTGCCACAGGAGCAGAAGGAACTTGGACCGGACCTTTTGGGGCAGCAGGAGGCTCGTCCATCTGGGTGAATGTGAGTTTGTTGGAGGGGAACAACTGAGAACAACTGAGAACAACTTAACAACACTTAGCAGTTGAGCAACATTTAGCACCATTTAGCAGCAACATTTAGCACGATTTAGCAACAAACAGTGACATACAAAGACATAATATGCTGGAGTGCATGTTTATGCAGATTCATGCATCCATTGCAAGAGATGAGGTCATGATATTCAGAGTCTCAAGCAGAAATTGAGTGGGATTTAAAAGAGTGACGCTGCGGACTGTGGATCGCTGTGATGTGTGTTGATATGCAGGAGGCTACACCAGCTGCCTTCTCCGCGCCCAAGTCATAATTTGCTGAAGCAGCTGGTGAGCGCTCCAAAACGGGGCGCTGCAGAGAGCCAAGGACAGAGGAACATGGCGACTTGACAGATAGTGAGAATCCAGTGGATTTATTGATTTCGCAGTGAAGTCACCGTTTGGCAAACTTGATTTGCAACTGAAAGCCACCAATGGCTCTTGGATGATCTTCTCTGCATCTTGTCCCTTCCAGTGGCTCACTGAACCGTTTTGTTTGAAAATGAATGAGTCTTTTCCTGGTCAACAATTACCTCCAAACTGAAGCTTTCAGACCACCAAAATGACCCTTCGCCACAGTAAAACAGCATGCTATCGGAATGTCTTCTTTCCTCTGTTGCTTCGGCTCAATGAAGACTTGCTTGGTAGAACGACCTGGGTGCAGAGGCCACTTTTTGGAGGATGAGCCGCTCGGATCACAACTTCGGTGGAGGGGGCAGCAGGGTCTTTAATTTTTTTTTTGGGTGTTGTCCTCTTAGACAAACTGTGGTTCTGGTAATTTGACATGATTTTCTCTTCTGCCAATAAATGTGCTCACTGCTTTCAGGGTGACCCAACGGTAACCTGAGGCAAGCCACTTCCCGGTTGCTTTTCCCAGAGGGTAAGCGTAACGGGGCCACCGTAGCGCCGTAGCTCTGCCATTCAGGCGCTGGATATGGCGGTTCGGCCTCGCCAGGTCCTGGTTCTCTGGGACCGCGGCTGATCGCTACCATTTTTGGGGACTCCCAAAGTCTACCCACGACCTTCCTATGTTAAGGTGATGATATGTGATGATAGACACCAGTGAGCTTTTCCCATTATTCTTCTTGATCGGATCCCCTTTATAATTATTTATTTTGGAACCACCATGATAGATAAAACATGATAAACCAGTATCAAACCAAAAATGACCCAAGATGTGCAGGGATTGTGGCATGGCATGATGCCACTTTTGTATATCAATTTTGTGCGACCATTTCCCAATCATTTCCCAACAATGTAACAAGGACACAGATCTTACCATCCCGAACCCACCAAAACAGGTGGGTGAACCATCCACGATTATTGGCAGTTCAAAAAAACCGGTAAGTCAAACTGGTTCCAGACTTCTTAATTCAACCAGAAATTGTGGGGGTTGACATGGTTTGACCCTCCAAAAGCCATGGTCCCATGGTGTTGTCCTCACAGGTCTCTCCAAAACCATCGCAGTCCTAGCGGGCGATGGCATCGGACCGGAGGTCATGGCTGAGACGGTGAAGGTGGCGATCCTCACAGGGGCCCAGGATGGAAGAACTGGAGATTTCGAGGTTTCTCCATATAGTTTGTATTGGGATTCTTCTGGGATGATTTTAAACATAGATGTCTGACATGAAATGACATGAATATTTTCGGAAAAATTAGATGTAGGAGATGTTCTAAGTCTTTCTAAATCTGTTTTGGATACTTGCCAGTGGCAATCAACCAACACGAATTTATCAGCCACAAAAGATTTGGGTTTAAACCAGACAAATATGGGTAGTGGATGGTAGTGGCTAGTAGTGGCTAGTTGCGACGAGGAGCCTTTGCTCAGCAGGTCTTGCAGAAAGTTGGAGAGCTCTTTGGTCATAGCTTCACCTTCAAAGACTACAAGGCAGCTGCGTGTGTTCTCGATCCGATGTGTTCCCCTTCTGGCTGTTGAGGGGCCCCTTTTTTCGCTCTTAGGATCCCATTTAGATGGAGAAAACCACCGCTTGCCTCAAAATGGCCTATACCCCAATTTGCATGACGGCCATATGTTAATATCGTTTATGACAGCGAGGCTCGAAACACCATGGGATGTTTCTATCTCCCAAACATCTATCAATTTTCATAAACCAGATTTCGGAACATGAGGTTTTGAAGATTTTAGACTGTTAGACAATTTTCCAACATTTTTGTTTACATTCCCCAACAGCGTTGGCTTAGGGGTCTCAGCCCAGATAAAGGTTCAGTGCAGTTTGCAGTGCAAGTTCCGGGCTGGATCGGGAAGGTTCTGAAGGTTCCGATGCATGTCTTATGTGGGTTCTGGAGTGGTTGTGATTCCGGAGGTTGGCGTGGTTGTTCTGGAGGTTCCGGTGTGGATTCCGGTGTGGGTTCCTGTGGGTTCTGCTATGGTTCTGAAGATTTTGGTGCAGCTTCCGGGATGGTTCGAGAGGTTCCGGCGTGGAGGTGTTGGAGGTTCCGGTGTGGCTTCCAAGACGGGTCGCCCGTTGTCAGGGTTGAAACTTGACAGGTGTTCTAGGTGTTCTCCGCGGTGACTAACACGCTTTCCGATCCATGGATCCCCCATGGCCCAAACCCTGGCAGGTGGGTGGTGCCGCATGGGCTGCCACCGAGGCGGCAGGCGAGACGCCGTCGCACCTGCCGCAGACCACGCTGGAGGGCTGCGAAACATCCGACGCCTGGTGAAACCACTGGGGGCCCCAAAAATGAGGGATTTAACGTGGCTTAATCATACTTATCATTTATCAATATTTATCATATACCTATATAATCCTATATATCATATATCCATCAAAAAATCGTCATTTCGTTTTTTTCTTTTTCCGAACAACATTTAAGGGATTTCATCCAAAGAACGTGGAATTAAAAGCAAAAACATTTGGGGTTAGTTAAAACTCCAAAGAATCGGGGATTCAGCAACCATCAAACTAAGGGATAATCCAATGGAGATGGGAGTGGAATATGGGTTGAATCTGGGTAAACCTTGGTGTTTGATGCTCTAATTTCATCTAATTTCTATTTGGCATCCATGGGAAGGTGTACTGAGTCTAAGTAGGTCAAACATTTTTGCAGGGCATCTAAGATGGGCAATGCAATGATTGGCCCTGCAGCTAGTTATTGGCCCTGCTAGTTATGCCCCCATAACTGCGGCAAACGTGGCTTCGACTGAGGATCTGTCAAGTTTTTTTCGGGTACAGTACCAGGTTGGGAAGGTGATGATTTTGATCCATACTCAGGTGGCCAAAAAGGGGAAGCACCACGGAGATTCAAGGGACGATTTTGAGGATGGAAACTGTGACTTTTGGAACCATGCAACTTTTTGGGAGATTCACATGGCTCTTTTTTTTGTTTGCATTCCACCTTTAGGTCCGCTCTAAGCTTAGGATTACATCAATGGCAGTGAATGGCCACTAAAGGCCGGCTTGTTCGGGCAATGGGAGAACAAAACACTGGTGACTCGGTGCCACCAAGGATGCCATTCTCTTCGGTTCAGTGGGAGGTCCGGTGGATAAGCAGCATGAGCGCCTCAGATGCTTCAGATGCACCAGATTTGGTGTGGGTTATTACTTATATAAATGTTCATGGCCGGTGAATAGTGGTGAATTTTGATGAATTTCGAACTTTTCTGAGGCAGAAATTGGGGAACATTTTCATACTCCAGTCAAAATGTGTCAAAATAATTCACCATGTTGCAGGGTATCTAAGACATGGATCTGGGGGGAGGTTGCCGAGACGTATCAAGCTCAGAAGCCCAATTTTGACGGGCTATGGGCCTCAACTTGATATGGCACTGGGAACTGACCGTTGAACAGCGTGGGACCATAGATAATCATAGATACCCCTACGGTTGGTTGATCAATGGAGGCACCCTTTTTTTTCGGAACTACAAAAGGTACCAGGTACATGTGTTATTAATATACCAGTGAGCGAGCCAGAGTTGTTCTTGACGGGGGATGGTTCCTACCCAATCTACCCAGGCCCCAATGGAAGGATTGCGAGAAGAATGCCTTGTTGGGCCTTCGGAAGCGGTTCAAGCTGGCAGTGAATCTGCGACCCTCCAAGGTGCACGGAATTTTGGTTTGGATGAGTTTCTTCCCGAATCTTCGTACATGATATGTACATGATATGTACATGATATGTACATGATATGTACATGATTACTATATGATTACATGGTGAGATGTTCGTGATTTTTGGCGTGTTTTTGGTGCCCATTGCTGTGTATCTGGGGCTTGAATCACATGCAGTGAATGTGTTACATAAGTCCCTTGAACTCTAGAAGCTCGTTTAGCCATTTTTCAAGGCACGCAATTCTGGCAAAAAGAGCTCTGGTAAAGGAAAAAAACATGGTGATGGGAAAGTCAACAATGCTTCAGCCGTAGACTCGCCAGGTTTATCCATTCCTATCGCACCTTTGCCCTTTGAAGCCTTCCATCATAGGCGCAGCCAGCGCCTTTTTTTGATCAGGGCCTTGGGATTGAAGATGTGCCGGAAGCACAAAATCGCGCTTATGTTGCTTATGCCTCCAAATTCTTAATCTCAAGCTTTGATGACGGGCATGCGGGTCGCATTTGCCCCTACCTCATGTGGGGTCGCACTTGCCCCTACTGAAGGTGGAGGTAGGGGCGCAGCTGACCCTAGGGTAGGGGCGAATGTGACTCGACCTCGTTTTGTGTGGCAGGCGCAATAATTAGTTTTAGAGGTGGGAAAGGCTCTGTATCCAGCTCTAGCAGTCAGCATGCAGACAAATTGCAACTGTCATGGAAAGTCGGTTCCAATGAAGTTGTTTGGGATGCTACGTTCTCAGATCCATTTCCAATCCCTTCAAGCAACTTGCCGTGACATCCATTTCAATCAACTTCCAAGACTTTCTGCATGCTACGTTGCAACAACCACTTCAAGCAACTTCCAAGACGCTCTGGATGCTACGGTGTAGCATCTATTTCCAGTAACTTCCAAGACGTTCTGGATGCTATGTTGTAACATCCAGTTTAAGTAACTTCCAAGACTTTCTGCATGCTACGTTGCAACAACCACTTCAAGCAACTTCCAAGACGCTCTGGATGCTACGGTGTAACATCTATTTCCAGTAACTTCCAAGACGTTCTGCATGCTACGTTGTAACATCCATGTGAAAGGCAAGTGACACTGGTCCCCCCTAACCAATGTCCCCAAGTCCCCCCTAACTGTCCCTTGTCCCCAGATTAACCTTAAAAGGTTGATGGACTTATTAACTAGAAGGTAAGTGTCCAATGTCCCTTGTCCCCAGATTAAGCCCTAAAAGGTTGAATGACATATTGAGCAGAAAAGTAATTGAGGTAGGGGCGAATGTGACCCTAGTTGGGGTAGGGCCGGGTAGGGGCGAATGTGACCCCCGTCCCCTCCAAAGTCTTAATCTCAAACTTTGATGTATTTTGATTTCAACCTTTTCTTTTGGTTGTATCAAGTTGTATCCCCAGCCTTAACATTGAGTGAGAGTGCAGGCACGGGAGTCGACATGGTCATCATCCGCGAGCTAGTGGGAGGCGTGGTGAGCTGGGCTCATGGTCAACAACCATCAGATGAATTCTATGGAATGATAAGAAGAATCATAATCGGAACAACAATGGTACAATACTAAGTAAAGATAGTAAGAGTACTGGTACTGGTAATGGTAATAGTAAATAAGAGTAATATAGTGATAACATGTGATAACGATAGCAGTAAACATGAGAATAATAATGATAATACAATGACATCAACATACATGACATTTGTTACGCTTCCATTGGTGCCACGTTTTTGACTCATACCCAAATGATCCCAAATGGTGCTCATACTGCAGCGTAATGGTCTCGTCCTGTGGATGCTGATTTTGCAGCTGAGGATTCTTTGTCAACAGATTTATTTGATATGGACATTTTTTTTGAATCGCCGAAGGCGGAGAAGGAAACTTTTGAAAAGAAACCGGAAAAAAATAAGAAGGAGATATCTAAGAAAAAAAGTAGCGATAGAAAGGGTCAAATCACACAGAATGTCGTGTCACAGAAGGACCAAAACACAAGTTCTGATGACTGAGGGAGGTGGCATTTTGTGCAGCATTGGTGTGATTGTACGGATGGTGAGCCTGAGCCAGGCGTCTTCATGAGGTGTCTATCTATTTGGTATCTGACATTTCGGGCAATGTTTGGTGCTTGCCACAAGCCAGCTGCTTTCCCATAACACACCCGCAAGCATCCCCTACTGCTTCCTCAAGAGTTAAGCATATACCTGGTCTGTACCTGGGCTTAAGGTTGCCCCCATACGGGGGGTGCAGACTTTAGGGCCACTTTAGGGGTCCCTGAAGATGTTCCTGAAAGAGCCTGGTGACAGGTTGAGGGGGGAAGATCAGATATGTCAATCATTGTATGCCACGTAGCTTTTGTGTCAATACTGTATGTAGTGTATATAGATAGAAGATAAGTAAACCTATGCAGATGTGCTCCAAGCCGGTGGCTTCAGACCCAGATAGAGTCGAGGTGTGTAAGGAGCGACTGGTTTGGAAGCGGGGGGGTGGTTTGCATGTTCTCAGCGCAGGCATCTATTTTGGAGAGCACAAGAGAGAAGGAGACAAGGCCTGTTGACAATCTTGGAAGGGGAAACATGGGAGGAACACATGACATGTGTACTACCGCAGATTTCATGATTGTGATTTTGCTCAATATTGCATAGAAGCACTTGAGACTTGGCTCGTTCTCTGAAGGTTAATGTTTTTTGAATGCAGTCTGGAATCACCAAACAGCGCGTGGGGGTTGCGTCTTGATTTACTTGCATGTATATATATATATATGTGCGTGTGTGTCTAGTGTGCTCTTTGTGACTTCCAAGGCCTTTGATGTGATGGAGTACACGGCGGGATGGGAGATGGGAGATGTGATTTCCATTGAAGATCAAGTGGATGACAAGTAGATGCAGACTCAGTGTCGGGAAGGACAACTGGAAATTCTTTCTCCATGCTAACACACATATTATGGGTTTGGGAAAGCCACCATCATTCCTGTGAACCTCCGTGAAGATCTGTGAAGGTTTGTGAAGATCTGTTAAGATCCTGTCACAAAAATAGTGCTCATCCCGTCTTTCCAACTGGCCTAGGTGGAGGGCATCAAAAAGCCGATGATCTTTGCATTCGAAGCAGCCCGTTTAAGACGAAAGAAGGCGACGCGGCAGCTTCGCCGCTTCCACTGGTCCTGCAAGACTTGAAAGGCATGTCCTAACAGCAAAGTGATGAGTGATGAGTGATTAATTAACTGTTGTAAACATTGAGACTTAGACTTAGCTCGTAGACAATTTGAGTCTCCTGTTTTAAATCTTGAGGCAACATTTTTTCGGCTGGGGGTTCGGTCATTTTCGATTTTCCAGGATATGCCCTGGATGATGATCCTGATGAACAAACATATTGGATCATATTGGACGGTTTAAAGCTGCCACAGCAGCATTGAAGTTTCAGGTGACCGTGGTTGACAAGGCCAACGTTTTGGAGTGTTCTCGCTTGTGGCGCGAGGCAGGCGCTTTTCAACGACTTGGCACTGACTGAACTTCTCCAAAAGTGACGTTTGAACAGATGATCATGACAGATGTGGATGGGTCGAAACAGTGTACCCCAAGCAGTTTGATTAAAGTTTGCTCTTTTTTTGCTATATATGATATGAAGTTATGTAATGATATGTATATGTATGACATTGTATGATACAACATTATATAATACTGAACAATCATGTATATATATATAGAAGTTATATATATATATGTGTAATGTGATAGACGTACAGTTGTAAAATATTGAACTTTATTGAACATGACCAAAGCCCAAGCTTTTGGGTCCCTGTGCCTGAGATTTTGACCATCTGGAGATGACCAGGTGGCCCGGGACGTTCACAAGAATTACCCTGATGTGGAGCTGGACTTTATGCATCTTGACCTTTTAGCGCACTCAATGCAATTCTCCGTTTTGCACTGCAGGGAGATGTATCCAAGGTGTAGAGTCATGTGAGAGCAGCTTCGCCTCGAATGTGGCCCGTAAACTTGCAGAGATAAGACTGTTGTTGGATTTCTTTGTTTTTTTCCTAAAAAATCAGGTACATAGACAATGCCTGCATGCAAGTGATCCAGAAGCCCTCCTTTTTTGACGTCGTCGCCACTGGGACCTTGGGATACGGGCGGCGGCGTACCTGAAGTGCTCAGGGAACAAGATGTGGCTGGTGTTGTGGCTGGCGTTTCTTGTATGGTTGGAAGATGTTGGAAGTGAACCCCATACCTCTAATGTTGGGAAGATTTTGGAGGCTTTTCAACATTTTTCAACCATCCAAGTGTTTTGGAGGCGCAGATTTGACCTGTGGTCAAGACAAGCCTTGACAGACTTGACAGATCGAAGTCTGCCGCAGGAACATGTTCGGCGACATCTTGTCTGATGCTGCTAGCGTCCTGCCTGGTTCATTGGGACTGATGCCACTCGCCTTGGTATCGGCTTGGCCCAGCAGTCAGGTGGAACCCGGCTGTTATGGATATGGATAGCATTGGGCATTGGCCCTTCCAAGGCCTTCAGCATCCCTTGGCGATGGATTGCACATGTACGAGCCCAGTGGTGGGAGCGCCCCAGACATTGCAGGCCATGACACTTTGGCCCATCACATATCCAGTGGTTGGGACATAGTTTTCAGATGCATCTCCAACAGGAAGTGTTCATTGCCTTGAATTATCCTGGTTATTTGTCACTTTTGTATATCCAATTGTGGATACCCAGCTTTGGCAGCTTCGATTTGACTCCCCACTTGAATTTGTTTCGATTTGTGCGTCTTGGACTCAGTCACAGTGCTCAGTCCGTTGTGGATTTGCCAGGGAAAGGCGTCGCCAATCCGATCGCGCAGATCTTGAGTGGTGCAATGATGCTGAGGCTGGACGTGGACAAAAAAAAGGGTCGAACGTCATGGTGTTGTGACCATGTTGTGGACGCGAACGAGGACACCAATGGTTGGTGGTTGGGGTTTCCCTGTTTTCAGACACACTACAACTTTGCCTGTAGTTTTTATCCTTTTTTTTCCGTGCGACTTGTCCTTTGGCTGCAAGCCTCAGCTTATGTGTTGGAATTGTATGGAATTGTTGAGTTTTGTCACAGGTACTCTTTCCAACTGGAGAAAGAGGCTGCAGCCATCGAAAATGCCTGCGAGACAGTCTTGAGGTCACTGGGGCATTTTTGGCAAGATGATTTCCACATGGAAATTGACATTGTTTGGCAATAAGACTGGTGAATTCACTGTGAGCGCATGAAAAGCAAGGTGTTTCAGAAACCGACAGAAGTCTAACGCTTTGGAAGCCTATATGCAAGTGTAAGATGTTTACAAACCATATTGACAACAATGCTGCAAAGGTAGTTCTATCCTTCCATTCTGTTTCTTTTGTTCGAAAACGCAACAAGTCGACGGGCATGTGGCCGCATAGAAATTTGGTAAGTACTTTCACTATATAAAGATGATAAAGGTTCTAGCGACATTTAGGAATTGGATTGTATTTGATTTGAGCGGACAAATTCAATACAGGCATATTCCACCAACATGTCAAAGGAAAGAAGGTGTGCAAACAAAATTTTGGAGGTATCTGGAATGGGATCTCTTCAAACTTCAGCTCATGGGGTTCCAGGGAACATTACAAGAAGCATAAACACCTATAAACACCACTATTTCGGAGGGCTGAAATCGGTTTTCAGGGTTTTGAAACATCCCATTTCCATCCATTTTCCATCCCATTTCCGGTGTTCCTGTGATTTCCAGGTCTGGCAAGCTGACGGGAGACCTTTTGGAAGAAAGCCAGCGTAGCAACGCGGTCTCCACCAGCGACATAGGCTCGGAGCCACGTGAAACACGTCTGACGTGGGACGAGTGCCTTTGGTTCCCATGAATGGTTAGTGGTTGTTTGTTTCAACCTGGTTCAAGTATTTACTTATATAATGTATGATTAATTTATATTATTATATAATATATCATATCATATCACATATATATATATATAAATCATTATTGGTATATATATATATGTATATTATATATAGTAAATATATAGATACTAATTATACACACTATTTACTTAATCTTACTCATACTGCAATGATGGATCGCAATTGACGATGTCCATCCCCGAAGATAGGATCTTGATCGTTGATCCCACTTGGCTTTTTTCTTCGGTGTCGCCTCTGAAGGCGGTCAAAGCAGTGTTGGAAACCTCGTCGTTGGATCAGGTGGCGGCAAACATTGCACATCGTAAGGAATGTGCTGAGGTTAAGCACATTGACATTCAACTTTCCAGGACGTGGATGAAATATCCTCTTGGTGAGCAAGCCTTGCTTCTCACACAGGTGACCGGGGTGACCTTTACTCGCGACTGTTTGTCACATGCTGTGGGTGCGGAGATCTCGCGTGCGTGCGGCCCTTTCTGGTTACTTCTTCTTGTCTTGAGCGAAAGTTTGTCTTCTGCGATGGGAGCTGTTTGTCCCCCAGGTCTCCAAAACTTGCTCTTGCGGGTGGTGCAGTGATCCTGGCGAATCCAAATGGGACTCACGACTTGGTGTGGTCCGGGCTTTTTGCTGGTTTGGACCAAAGCAGTTATCGGGCCGAGATCCTCGCGCTGGCGGTTGCCCTTTCTTCTTTCAAACGTGTCACGGTTTTCTGCGATAACCTCGCGGTGGTGCGGGTTGCCACTAACTTGTTGAAACTGCCGGAGGAGCACAGGTTGTCCAGTCTCCCTGCGGAGCACCAAGACCTTTGGACGCTCCTTTGCAAGACAGTTGAGAGTAGGACGTGGGGTACTTGCATCGTTCGATGGGTACAGGCACATCAAGATCCTCAGCGGTTGGTAGGTGAGACCCGTGTTCTGGCCACTTTCAATGGGAGAGTTGATGCGGAGGCAAAAAAGGTCGTGGTCGCAAGAGCGCAGCACGGGCTGTACCGGGAGCTCTTCAAGGTATAGAACAGTGCGAAAGAGGATGCGGCTAGATTGGCTGACTTGCACGTGGCAATTGCGCAGGCATTCGTCGAGGTTGAACGGCCCAAGATCGTGGAGTGGGAACCTGGCGGTTTTCTTGTGGTGGGTAGAGGTGCACGGCTTGACGAACTCTCACTTCGGTCCCAGGTGCATTCGGGCTTTGCCGGGAGGTTGCATGAGTGGCTGTGCTCCTTGAGATGGTACCCTTCCTGTGCCGCTGGGTGGCGGGAGATTTCTGCTCTTGAGCTGCTTTAACAATTTGTTTTCGATACGGGTTCGCTTCCTCCCTTTTGGTACGAAGGTAAATGGTGCGTGCTGGAGGACTCGGCGCTTAACTCTTTCGTGCTCCCGCGCATGTCGCAGTTGTATCGCACGTGGGTCCGGGCACTCTGTGCCGTTGACGGGCTCCGGGCGTGTGAGGATGAAGATGTTTCAGGTTTGCCCTTTGCGCGGCTTGGTGCCCGAGGGTTGTCTGTGGGCGGTCGGATTCCCCTGCACCCGGTTGTGGTTTCGGATCTGTCCTCGCTTTTTCGGCGGTCTGGTGGTATTGCGTCGTTGAGATTCCCGTCCTTTTGGTAGTGCGTTGTGCAGTTGTGGATTGGCAGCTCACACAAGCTGGTTGGCTGTCTTTCCGGCACAAGACTTTTGTGCGAAGTCAGAGAGGGTGTCTCAGTCAGCAGCTCAACATCCGATAAGTTTCCCTCAAAAAGATAGAACAATCATTGACAACAATGAACAGTGACTCCAAGCAACTTTGATGGCACATGATGATATTTCAATCTTTGCCCCTATAACTTTGCATCAATTTCAATCTTCACCAGACGGCCTTGGGGTCAGCTGGTTGCAGGGGAAGCAGTGGTCAAAGCGCTGAAGTCATGATCCCATCGCCGGCTTCAGGGCCAAAGTTGACCACTGGCTAGAGCTTTAGAGACTTTAGAGACCGGAGCCTCTAAGTTTTCCAGAAACTTTTGATCAGAACTCCATCTGAAGAAAATGGTAGCTGATGTGGTGCTACATGGTATGAGATTTGCAAGCAAGTAAAGCAGAAAAGCAAAGGTTGGTGGAAACTGAAATCATTCAGGCAGCAGCATAGACATTCCTCGGACATTTTTTGTGCGAACGGAAAGAAATCTTGGAGTGGCATTGCTATTGTCACCTTCTGCCCTGCGGCTCAAGCATCCGGAAACCGTACCGAAATGATCAACCCCTCCAGTTCCAATTGATCCAGATGCCTATCCATTGACGGTGTAATCGCTTTCTGAAGTCAAGTTGGATAAATATCCTACCTTTTGAACCACATTTTGAACCTCATTTAGCAGCTACCCAGACATGTCCAGAAGATCTTGACCTGGAGCATAGGTGAGTCCCTGCGGATCTCTTCGCCATGTGTGCCACCCATCGCTGAGTCTAGCTGTTCCAGGCTGACTTCAGCATGCCTGCCCTTCCAGTGACTTGCCCAAATTCTGGCAATGAAACGTAGGATCGAGGATGGTGAATCTCCCCTGCCCTATTCTTGTTGATTCACGGCTGGTACATAATCTTCCCGTTTTTGATCATCAAACCCGCTATTCCTATCCTTTGACGCACCCCATTTTGGTTGACAAGCCCTGATTCTAGCTGCTGCGTGCCCTTGAGGTTCCATGCCGCGAGATTTTGGCCGAGACCATTAAAGACACCGTGCAGCGAGTGCCTCGCATGGGTGGCGCCTTGTGATGTGACCAGCGCCCAACCCTGCTGGATGCAATCCGATTCAGAACTTGAATCGTTTGAAGCAAGATATTCAGCTAGTTTCCTTCTGAGGTGTAAGATAACTCCCCAAAACTCCACAGCGGTCTACTGTAGACACATGACTCACATGACTTCTCCTAGGTGCAACTCCTGGGTGTTCGACCAAAAAGCATGTATTCTTTGAGTATTCTTTTGGGTAAACCGGGTCTTGGGTTTCCCTGATTCTTTTCTCAAATCATCTCATATGTCGTTGGATATTTGAAGGCTAGTTTTGATCCAACCGACACGATCAGATACTAGGCCTAATCTGGCCTGTTTGTCTCAATGGCCAGGACGCCCGATCTGTGGTTTGTAGGGACCTTAGAGTCCCAATGAGCAGCGCTTAGGCGGACGTGCCTCTCCATTTTGAGAGCTTCTTCGAGCTGGCTGCAGCGAGAGCTCTGATGGCCGGAACTGGATTTTCACTTGTCAACCGCAAATGTTATGGAAAATTCAGCTCACCGAAGGAAGTTTAGAAGTCAAACTTCCGACAATATGGACAGATGAAAAGCAGAGATGGGAAGAGTAAGAGAAGAGAAGTGAAGAAGAAAGAGGATCAAAGAAGAGACAGTCAGAAGAAAGAAGATCCAGGTGCGAGAAAGGTAGGAAAGTCGCGAAACACTGTGTTTTTCCAATGATTTGTGGCTCCGGAGGGTCGAAAAGTAGGCTCGCTAAAGCGGCGGGTGCGGAGCAATCTGGCCAGATGAGAGATG
>Ga0126342_10015028_pt1 | contig 13603 bp, 13 predicted proteins | sample Cyp1metagenome_FD_92528 | JGI IMG/M metagenome (GOLD analysis project Ga0126342, IMG submission 92528) | Coral microbial communities from Lord Howe Island, Old Settlement Bay, Australia - Cyphastrea 1 metagenome | ecosystem: Host-associated > Invertebrates > Cnidaria > Coral ...
AAACAAGGAGAAGGCAGGATCTGGGATTCAATGTCAGTTCCAGGAAAGTGAAGAACACTTTCAATTAAGTTAGAAAGGGGGACCAATGTGAATTTCATTCCAGGTTCCTTCCACGTGACATTAGGATCAGATGCGCCCCTAGGGTTGGTAGAAAGAGCCCGGTCGTCTGCAATTTCATATATATATTACTTTGTATATATATATACGCCATATTATTGTTTACATTGACATCTGAATGTTCCCCAATTTCACAGCGGTGAAGTTTCTCATGGAAAGATGTGGATATGGAAATCATTGGATTCATGGCCATTGATGTGAAGTGATGGCCATTGACATCAATATCATCAATATATACCCTCTGGTTATTTAACATAGCCATGGAAAATCACCATCCATAAATGGGCAATTTTCCATGGCTATGTTAAATAACCAGAGGGTATATATAATATAGTATATATGTATATTAACATATAATATTAACATTAATATATCTATTTACATATGTATATATGAAAATATTATATCCTTTTTTGTATCTATATCAACATACAACATCCCAAAAAGGATATCAATATTATATCTATGACATATATGTGTTAATATATAATTATTATCCTATCTGTATATATTAACATATAATATCATCAATATTGAAAGATGGCCATTGATGGCCATTGATTGGATATGATTTTCCATTGGAAAGGGATCATTTCGGCCTCCAGTGCTCACTTCGGCCTCGGAGCATCAATGTTGACCAAAGGATTTGATCATCCAATGTTTACCCTCTGGTAATCTAACATAACTATGGAAAATGGCCATAGAAATGGTGGATAAAAACCCATTGAAAATGGTGGATCTTTCCAGTTCGTTCTGTAAACGTTTACCAGAGGGTATCTTTGTTTTGTTCGATGTTCATCCAGACGGTAAAGCAAGTTCTGGGAACTCTACTTAATTTTTGGATTTCATGCTGTCTCAATATATGTGAACGCCTCACTCTTTGCACAATGACAACACGTGTATTTTTAACCATCCGAATGGCATTCTTCGGCGTCCCGAAACATATTTCTTTGACGAATGAAGGAGCAGGATGATAAAGCTCAATCAGATTTGGAGCTATGTCTTCAACCATTTCACAGAATCTCTCGTTAATCAGCTCGGTACCAGATCAGCTCCCTGCAGGTTGCTGATCACCTGACAGTAAGACTTGGTGGGACACATCTGGGTGCCGTGGCAGTGCGGTAAATCCCAATGGCCAGGAGCTTCTCCTGGCTGGATGCGAGAGATCACTAACCGTTGGCTATGTTTCAAGTGGCCCAGTGACATATTTACCTACTAAGAGGGGTGACTTTCCATCGGTTTTTTCTATGCTTACCAGGCCGGGTAGCCTCCTGTAAACATGGGTTGCTGCAAAATCCACCCCGGTTACACCATGGATTTTCCAATCTCAACCTCCATCAATATATTGGGGGCAAAATTGACTCGCCATGGATTAGCAAACTTTGTTTGCCCTAATCCAATTGATGAATTTTACTCCAAACCCAAAGCTATGGCTTGATTTTGCTTGAGTTAGGGTGCAGACCTCATGTTCGGGCAAACCCTGACACTTCCCTTTGTGTTGTTTAAACTCCCAAAATTTTGCTGCTTTGATCCCCTGTCTTGTTGACATTGTTTGACGTTGTTCATAAATCCTAATGTTTGTTGATGAAATGTCCATGTTTTTTTCTGACATCCCTCTCTGTTTGGGGGCAAAATCACATTTTTTCTTGGCACAATTCATATTTCTACCAGCTATACCATCGACTTTAATCCAAGAATTGCCAAGTGATAAATACTTATATATATATATATATATATGTATACATAATTAAAAAGTGCGTATGTGCATAAATATGTACATGAATTTGAATATGTACAGGTACAGGTGTAATATGTCTCTGTATCTGTATCTACATACATATCACATATATGTAATGTATATTCTGCGTATAAACATTTAGGTGTTTGCTCATCTCTCAAAAAGATAGTGAATGCCTACATAAAGTATCGAATCACCTGCACCAGAAGGAAAGGATTGTTGAAAGCAAAACATGAGCAATATCATCGTTTTGTGGAGAGTGTATTATAAAATTCCAAGCCTCAGCTCAATTTCCAAAAATAGAGACCTCTTGAATATTACTCTTCACTACAGTCAATCTTGGCTGTAGCTCATATACACATCAGTTTGCAGGGGTGTCAGGTTACCACAGCTCCTTCCACAGCAGGAAGTCGAACAGCTCGAAGTAAGACTTTCCTTCCTGGGTCGGGGATGAGACAATAACAAAAAACACATGAATGGGGGTAATAAACATCCGTAACTACCAGTACTAGTACCAGCTATTTTGGTGTAAAAGCCAGAGTCTTCGGGTTTCACTTAGACCCATTTCACTAGGTCACTAGCATGAATGGGCACCTGCAACAAGAATGGGTTTCACAGTACAAAGGCAAGAAACTTTAACCAACCAAAAATAGGGGATTTCAACCAAGAGGAACCGGACATTTCAACTGTCACTAAAATCGGAGATTCCACCTGCCAGGATTTCCACATCCCGCCCTTTCCAAGCCAGCATGGTTCATGGTCCTTGCCAGGAGAACCCGCAAAGTTTGGTGGGTGAACAGGGTGAACCCCCCACTGCTTTCTTCACACCGACTTGTGAGCTTCCGGCCCAGGAGTGAGGCAGCTTCACCATTCGAATGTGCGTCCTCAGTTGAGCCAGAGGCATTTGGATCATCGGCGTTGAAGCCATTTCATGCCATTTCCATTCACTGGGAATGCGAAATTTGACTATCCTTGGCTGCTTGGGTGCCCTAGTATCGATGGCCAGTCATGGCCCCCCCAAGGAAGCAAACCAAATTAGCGGGGCAAGCCTTCCATTATCTTCCATCCCTTTCTCCGTTCCAGTGTGAATCTTAATCTGCACCTTTCAATGGCGTTGAAGGCAAAAAACACACACACAAAAGCCAAAAAAACATGAGTTTCACGTGGTGTTTCCATCAAAAACCAGGTAAAACACCGGTCTGGTTTTCTGCAGAATCCGCCCGGCGTGACCTTTTAGCTGCAGAATCTGAGTCCCAGGGCGTGACCATGGTACTCACCTTGCAGAGCCAACCACTTTACCCTCTGGTTATGTCAGACAAAAAGCTATTGAAAATGGCCATAGAAATAGTGGATTTACCATTTTTAACCATTAAAAATGGTGGATCTTTCCATAGTTATGTAAACGTTTACCAGAGGGTAGGGGAAATACACCCTAAAGTTTTCCTCGTCTTCTGGGTTCTTCTTTGCCAGGCATTCAAGTGCAGAGTCGATGCCACAAAGTTCTGATATGAAATCTGAGCAACAACAGTTCTATTGGCACAGCGAGGCTGGATCCAATCATGCTTTCATGCTTGGTGGATCTTGGTGGTGTCATGGAGGGCTGTTGAAGCCCCATGATGGTGAATCAAGTCCCGATTTAAAATGCGTGATTGCTTGAGCCCGTAAAGCCACAAATGCCCAAACATGTTGGTCAACTATACAGCTTCGTCATCCCATGTTTAGGCATGGGTTCTTGATGAAATATATGAAATGCAACCATTCACCAATCTGAAATGCTTGGCCATAAATTCGGATAGTAGTTGCCCTTAAGCATAAGCATTCGGCATTATCTATGCTGACGTTGCGGGGTTGTCACGGCCCAGGGAACACACGAGGTCAATCAGGGTGGGATTGTAGAAGGTGTTCGCCTCGGCCGATGACTTGGAGCCGATTAGTTTCCCTACAACACTATACATAACGGTGATATGAGTCAATAAAACTAGTTACAAGTTAACACTGTTATATATATATATACAATTATATAATTATATATATATATATAATTTTAGATATATAACTACATATACATTATTATCTACAATTTATATAACAATATATAAGTGCATAAAATTACAATGTATATATTATATGTATTATATGTATATTTACGTCATACATATATATTATCCTACAACAAACTGCCAAACAACTGCCACAAACAACAACTAGCCCGCTCGGCTTGGAACCGCCAAGGACGCAAAGGTGGTGCCCCCGGCAAAGAGCCGACCTGCCGCGAACCTGGAGGAATCGCTAAAAAGTTCGCTGACCATGGCTTTGCACAGACGTTGCTGGATTTCCTCGGTTTTTTCCATGGCTTTTTCCATGGTTTTCACAAGCATCTGTTGATGGTTCCATGTTTTTTCCATATTACCCTCTGGTAATTTAACGTAGCTATTGAAAATGGCCATTTATAGTGAGTTTTCCCATTAAAAATGGTGATTTTCCATAGCTATGTTAAATTACCAGAGGGTAACCAACAAGCATCTGTTGATGGCAACACTTATCTGACAAGTTTGAGGACGTTGTGCCGAGCCATTGGTGATGGCCAATTTCGCAAAACTCGGCCATGGGCCTGGGCTGCACATAGTACTCCTCCACCTTGTGCTTCGGTCCTCGATCAAAGTCCCGAGACTCCAAACGTGTCGCGCTCGGAACCCCACAGTGGGGAGATGTTGAGAATTGGAAACACCTACATAAAAGCCTTGAGTTCAAATTGAATATGTGAAATTATGTGAATATGTTTTCTTGACCCAAAAATCATCAAGGAGTCAAGCTTCATGTGTGACAATAAGGTTAAGCTCGTTGTGGGGCAAGCCATGCAAACAAGGTTGAAATTACCAGGGAAAGGGCGGCTTGGCACAGGTGGTAGTGGATGGAAAGCATCAATGGAAATGCTGTTTGGTCTGTGTATATCATATTATATCAGTATTTGCTTATATTCTGTGCAGCCCGCCCCAGAATTGCCATACAGTCATACAATCATCCGAGATGAGATAGGGAAAATGAAAGAACTAGAATCAAACATCAATGCAAGCTAAATTGCAATAGAAAAATCAAGGGAAATCGCAGTTGGGTGACTTTTGCCGAAGCAGTCAGATCATGTTTCATGTGAATTCCCCCAGCAGTCGGGTCATGTCGGGTCTCCAATGCCTCCCTAAATCGCTTATGGATCTCCGCCAAGTCGATGCCAACGCCCTGAGTCGCCCACTCTTCATGGTCGTTTCTTGCCGCTTTGACCAGGGCCAGCCTAAGCGCCCAACGAAACAGGCCTTGGAACCTGAAAAATATGAAAGTCAGTTGGGATGATGACATTCCTATTTTATATGGAAAAATAAACAATGTTCCAAACCACCAACCAGTCAAAGTTAGATGAGGGCTCCACATGCCACACATTGCGCATCCGCTTTCCACCGGAAATGAGACCACAACAGAATGTCAATTCTTCCGGGACTCTGGCGCCCTTGGTTCTCTTTCCCCTGGCAACCAAGATGAGCTGAGCAGTTTCGGTCAAGTCAAATCCAAAAATCCCTGGCATCTGGTAGGATCTGAAGGAAAGCAACCGCTTTCTTTGGGAATTTTCTGCTCAATCAACCGCCCATCACTGCCTGCAGTCCGCGCATCTGCGCATCCTTGGTGGGCTGTCCATGCAATCCAGGCCTGGGAAGAGTTGATCATCGCTGGTGTCCTAAAATGGGAAAGCTCCAAATGGGTTTGTCTGAAAATAGTGTACCCCTACACCCAATGGTTAATGATCATTATCCCTACTAAATGGCTATAATTGGGGGTATACCCCATTTTCAGACATACCCAAATCAATGTGTCTCACGAATGTACAAAGCTTTACAACATCAATTTTGAAAGGAAAAAGGTGCCTGTTCTTTGTCATCCACCTTCACTTGAAAGGGGATGAGAGGCGGAATGCCCTCCAGCGTGGTTTGTCAGGAATGAAGTGTTCTTAAGTCGTTCTAAAAAAGGAATGTATGCCCGAAACACCTTTATTCTGAAAATTGGTGTTGTTTGCCATCTGCAAGCTGTGACTGCACTTTAGATTCGAAGAAACTGTACCATGGGATTCTTGGAAGCTCGACCAGGGGGATATCCCAGGTGGTTTCTTCTGGGTTTCTTCTGTCTGAAGTGAATCATGTTCATCAGGCAAATTAGATTGTGTCTGGTAAACTAACATAACTATGGAAAATCACCAGTTTTAATCAGAAAACTCACTATAAATGGCCATTTTCAATAGCTATTTTGACATAACCAGAGGGTAGACTGTGTCTGGTCTGTCCAAACATCGGGGAGCGAGTCCTCCAGTGCTTTTTGGCCGTTGAAATTCCAATGGCTGTGGTGTTTTCCATACCTGGTTGGTGGTATACCTACCCCTCTGAAAAATATGAGTTCGTCACTTGGGATGCTTATTTCCAATATATGGAAAAAATAAAAAATGTATAAAAACGTTCCAAACCACCAATCAGATACTTGTTGGCACTACATCCCGGCCATCCACCGCTTCTTTTTGTCTTATGGAGTCGCCATGGAGTCGTCAGCACCGCTGTCGGTCAGTACCGTCGGTACCGGTGGCACCGCAACGTCAGGCGCTTCAGACGCCAGGGCCGCCAGGGGATGAAGATCATCGACAGACTTCACCTGTTGGGATGGGCCGGATGGCCCCAAACTGAGAGACACTTGAAATTGGGTACCCTCTGGTAAACATACAAAAAACTATTGAAAATGGCCATTTATAGTGGATTTTCCATTAAAAATGGTGATTTTCCATAGCTATGTTAAATTACCAGAGGGTAAGTGAACAGAATTTTCATGAAATTTCTAGTGTCATGTGTGAAAAACCATAGACTACTATGACTACTACTTATCATTTAGAAAAAGGCGGTAGGGTCACAGCACTTTCACTCCTACCTGTCTCTCCAAACATTGACCTTCGTGCTGTCAAATTTGTCCGTGGTACACTCTCTCAAATTTGGGACGCAGTACCCCGATTCAAGGCAATTGTTAAAGCCGAAAACTTGATGTTCTGAACTATCAAAACCATCGAAATCTGTTGGCAGCCTATTTTCAGATCAAGACAAACAGTGACATGCTCATCTTTTTTCCAAAGCAGTGCTGAAGCATCTCAGAGTCATTCAGTCTGGTGCCTCGGCAAAGTCCTTCAGCTCCCTGCTCAAATGTTCCACCTTTCGCCAGAACAGCTACTGGGTACCATGATGTACCATGCGTCCTGTCATAGCTTATCTGTACAAAAGTTTATACTGACAATTTACCAAACAATGTTGTATTAAATACCCCCCATGGCTGGGCCATGATGAATAGGGCCAGTCGAAACCAGGGATTTCGTTTCAATTATTTACCAGAGGAACCAGACTATGTTCTCTCTAAATTCTCTCTAAAAGCATATGACTTTTGTACACTTTTGCTGGGGATACCCTCTGGTAATTTAACATAACTATGGAAAATCACCATTTTTAATGGGAAAACTCACTATAAATGGCCATTTGCGATAGCTATGTTAGTTTACCAGAGGGTAAACCTGGGGATAAACCATTCTTTCACATGATCCGCTGGTAGCAGATGCAGAGATTCGCTCGTTCACCGTATGGTCACCGTGAGTCAGTCATGGTGCGTCGTGGATCAGCCAAGGAGCCGTCGCCAAGGTCAGCGGTTATGGGGATATAACTATATAGTAACTATGGTTAATATATGGTTAATGATGGTTAATGATGGTTAATAATAATCTGGTTGGTGGTTGACCTACCCCTCTGAAAAATGATGGAGTGAAAGTCAATGGGAAGAATGACATCCCATATATGAAATGGAAAAATAAAAAGTGTTCCAAACCACCAACCAGCTATAGTATCCATGGGGGTTATAAACCAACGTTCACATCACTGCGGGGCCTGGTTCGGGAGACGCCGGGAATCCCTTAGTTCCTTCCAAACCACTGGAGATGCCTTTGTCAATAGTGATGCCCAATTTATATACATAGATTGGATAGTATCCCCATAATTATCTAGCAACCATAATTCATCAATTACCCTCTGGTAAACTAACATAACTATGGAAAATCACCATTCTTAATGGGAAAATCCACTATAAATGGCCCTTTTCAATAGCTAACTGTTAAATTACCAGAGGGTACATCTCAATTCCATCCCCTTGTTTGATGAGTTTTTTTCAAGGCCTCCATGGTGAAATCATGGTGGAATCATCGGTTTCAAGGCACCGTGGTGCTATCCAGCGCCCCTCCCAGCGAAGCCAAGCACTGCATCATCAGCTCAGCCAGCGGCCGGTCGCCGGTGGACAGGGCCACCAAAACAAAGCCTTGGAGAAAAAAGTTCAGAGGTCCGACTGGAGGAACCCAGTCGAGTTTTGTTGAGATAGGGGTATGGGTCAAAACCTACTAATCATGTGGTTTTTTAGGGATGACCATCAACCTTGAGGTTCACTGGGGGTACAGTGTTTTGACCCACATCCAAATAGGTTGAACTGAAAAGAAAACCGACAACCCCCCCCCAAAAAAAAGATGGAATGTAGTATAATCCCACTCGAATAGCGATAAATTATAAACTTGTCGGCATCTTTGTGGGGGTTACTATCAATTGGAGTTGGGTTGCAAGTCCACAGAAATGTTGATAACCCAATTTGGGTGGGTTGAACACTCGCCCACTCTTTCCGGACCCTAGCCATTCATGCAAATAAATATTCGATGCATATGACAGATGTGCTGTGTGTATCCTTCTCGATAGGTTTTCCGCAGATCTGCGTACCGCTTGCACGTCTAGATCATGAGTCAACCCCAGATTATATCATAAACGATGACGGTGAATTCGCAGGGTTCCCCGGTTCCAAGAGTGATCAATTACCATCCCCAATAGAGCTTTGTGATTGGGTATAGCCCTGTTTGAGATGTTTATCATGACCCCCAGTTATGGTTGGTGAATGGGATGGTAAAGTCAGTGTGAATGTTGGGACGGACTACTGCAACGTATGTATTTCATACGTAATGAGACTGTGTGTTCATATATTATGTATTCTATACTGTAAACTACAAATGCATCTAGTACAATAATACATATAATTATATATATAGTACATGAGTTCAGCTATAGTACAATGAATACATATAAATACATATAAATACATATAAATACATATAAATACATATAAATACATATAAATACATATAAATATATATAAATACATATAAATACATATAAATACATATAAATACATATAAATACATATAAATACATATATACATACATATATACATGAGTTCAGCTATAGTACAATAAATACATATATATATATATATAATATTATATATATATACATACATAGACAAGTATTGTGGGAAGATCCCCTTCAAAAAAAGAGGCTCCAGCTGAATTTATCCCAGCAACAAGTGCAGAACTCCCGAAATTTCTCCACATCGACACCTGGAAAGGGACGACCACTGCTTGGATGGTCGTAGAAACATGTGCTACACATGGCATGTAGCTACAATAAGCTCCACTGCCATCTTGGGTCAAAACCAATAGTACCCCTGTAGTTCACATCAAAATAGCTGGTAAATGGATGTTCATCCCCCTAAAAATGGTATTAATAGGTATTGATCCATAGCCATCTAGCACCAAGTCACGTGCACCGAAGAGCGCCTCCGCTTTGACGCCATTTGAGAGATGCCCATGCGCCACCTGCGGGTGAACTAACAGGCGGGCTTCTCACCACTACCCGGTGCCCTGGTGAACATCCGAAATAGCCGGGTCCTTAAGATAAGCCAAGGGGAAATCTGCAAGAAACCGTAGTTGTTCCCATCAGGGTCGAGTACATGTTCCCTTCACCTAACCCTATGATTATGGAGGTAGTTTTCCAATACAGGTATACTTATTGTGGCCTAGCTCATAGCTGGAAGTGGTGCTCAAACCCTGTGGGCACCCAGGTAGTTCAGGTAGTTGACCCCCTCAGGCTGATCCTGGTGACTAAACTCATTCAACAATGGGCGTCCATCTGCTTGTCTGGCTTTGCAACCCACAATTGCGTCACTTCCTCATGCTCAGAAAAAGAGCTAAAATCCATTAGCAAGTCCCACAAAAATCCACAGTCTATCAAGGATAAGTACCCTCTGGTAATTTAACATAGCTATGGAAAATCACCATTTTTGAATGGGTAAATCCACTATTTCTATGGCCATTTTCAATAGCTATGTTAGTCATTACCAGAGGGTACCCCGTTATGTTCACAAATACCAGCATCTGTGGGTTTTCAGGTTTGATTCTTTCATGGTTTCACCTCCAGGGTTTGCGTCTCATCTAAAATTGGCCGTGACTTCGTGCGTATGGGTATGGATATGATATCTGATATATGCATCAAATTAGCCCCACAGATAGGATATGTCAATGTATATATATATATATATGTTGGTATAAATAATTATAATTATATGTATGTATACATACATACATCTATATATATATAATAATATATACATAATACATACATATGCAATGGCTATACAGGATCCTCACAGCACTGCTTGCGAAACTACAATTTTTGCTGGTTCACTCGCCATTCTTGTTGCTGACGACTCTTACGAATTGCAATCCTACGTTTGATGATGACATCCCCACTTTTCTTGGTTTGGGTTTCTTGAGTCAACTTCAATCCCCACCTTTGTTCCTTGAATATCCCTTAAATCTCGGATACGCCTCCGCCCCTGGCTACCCCACCTCGCTGATCTCCATCAAACGCTGTCGCAGCGTGCGATCGCGCAGGAAGCTCTCGACATCTTTCAGATCACGCAAGGAGTACCTCGATGGGGAGATTCATATGAATCCCTGGGGATGATGTGATGTTTTTTTTCAGGGAAACCACAAGCATCAGGGCATGATTCTGGGTGACAACATGTTGAAATTTACAGTAAGAAAAATGTGAAAGCTATACGTTTGGGTGTCACAAAACAAATTCTTTTGATCCAAAATATTTGTTCACACACATAATGTGGAAATTTAAAGAAGATTTGGTTCCAAAGAAATCTAATGAAAACTATGTTCTTTTGATTGGAAAATCATGTCTTCACACGCCATTTTTTAATCAACACATACTTTAAGTTGTGGCCTCAACTGGCTCAGTATATCATAGTATATCTCTATGCATGTCAGCTTCCTCTCCAGCACTTGACTGTGGCTACAGCCGGCATTGATGGCAATGGCCCTAAAGGTTCGCTCAACCGCACGGACCCCACGGGCATCAAGTGTCTGTGGTCGCGAAATCTTTCGGACTCCCACCAGGCTGGGCCAAACGTACCAAATCCTGAACTAGGGGAGTGATACCCTCTGGTAATGACTAACAGTTTGCCATTGAAAATGGCCATAGAAATAGTTGATTTTCCCATGAAAAATTGCCATGTTCAATAGCTATGTTAGTCATTACCAGAGGGTAACCATGGAACGGGTGGATTTGGTCGAGATTGTACGAAGCGCAAGTGATGGGAACAATGGAGTGCCCTTGGCCCTGCGGCTCCGGGGGGATCCAAATTCTGGGACAGCACATGGATTGTTAATCTCATCTCACTGGTGCTGAAAATGCATAATAATAATAACAATAATAATAATAATAAAAAAACATCATCATCATCATCATCACCATCACCATCACCATCACCATCATCATCATCATCATCACCATCACCATCATCATCATCATCACCATCATCATCATCATCATCAAGAGGGTAGGAAAACTGAAGCTTTGTTACCTGGTTGATGGTTTCAAAGCACCAGGCAACACAAAAGAAGAGTTTTTGTCCTCCCTTTTTCCCAGGGCATAAATGTGGTGTAAAACTGCTGCACTCTGGACCGCAAAATTGGATGGTTAGTACCAAAACTGACAGGCCAATCCACGATTTTCTGAACCTTAAATTGTCACCAACCCCAAATCATGATATACCTACATGTGGTTTCCCCCAGTTGTAAGCTGGTTTGGTTTCGCCCCTTCGACTGTCGATATATCCACCATCAACCCCGGCGTTTTCGTACTCGACCTATGAACCAACAGAACCTGTCTTTGCGGGCCCCCTTTGTAGTCATGTTGATCATTCCACTGCACATTCCCCTCCAAAAAATGCCAGGAATCCAATGGCTGGACTTGCGCCCAGCACGGATCTCCATCAAGGCTTGCTTGTAGCCATTGCGCGCAGCATCCTGGGCCTAGGTTTCATGGGCAGGATACACCTCTGTACAATCATAGGTCCCCAAGGCCAGTTAGAACATGATGTAAGTGTATTCTTTCAGCCCATCTGACTGGTAGATACTGCTCAGTTAGGGGATGTTGGGGGCGCACACTGCTCAGTTGGGGGATGTTGGGGGTGCCAGCCCATTTCCATACCATCGGAGCAGGTGCTGTCCCTTTGAGGTCCATTGAAAAAAACAGCTAGGAAAAGGTGGCTGTCGCCTTGACCTTGGCCTTTTTGACCCTCATCGGCCAAAATGATGCAACTGCAAAACATGGTTTAAAGTCATGTTTCAGCGAAAAAGGATCTCATCTGTCTCTTTTGGCACCCCCCTGATTTTTTTGAAGCCCCAAATGTCCCAATCTCCATGAACTGCGAGGCCCATAAAAATCACCCAGCCTCCTTAATGGCCTTCAGAACCGGTGAAGACTCAGCTTTGGTCTTCATAAGCCACGACAACCAGCGCCATGGGGAAACAACGGCTGCCTCCACTGGCGTCCCATATAGGATCGGTCCAAATGATCGGGCATGGCCGCTCGAATCCTTTCCAAGCATGGTTCTTGTTGCCTGAATTGGATAAGGAAAAAAATCCAGGAAACCCATTTTTTTTTGGGGGGGAGGCTTTTCAAATCAGGGTTTTCTGCAAATATTCCGCCTGAAATGAATCCATTGATCTAGCGGGACGAGAGCACCAACAGCAATCATATTCGCGTTTGTTAGCACGATATCGAATCTTGAGAACGTCGGTCACAAAGACTTCGAAGCCAAATGGCTAGACGCAGGCTATGCAAATCAACAAATCACATCTGTTCCAAGGAATCAGTGTCTATTTCCATGATACATTTGGGTATCCTTCAACATTTCAGACCGGAACAAAGTCAAACCAAGTTGTTGGTCCTGGTTGTATTCATTGTTTTCCATTGTTTATTGGAGTTTATCGGCCCATTCTTGGTAGATTTTTGAGGCGGCCACAGCAAGGCATTCCAGGCTGCCACACAATGGTAGGAAGGGATGGTTCGAGTCCACGACAATGTCCGACAGGACCAGCGTAGGCGACTCAAATCAGAAAGGAAGATATGACTCATCCTGGATAGCAATTGCGATATGTATTACATATATATGTGTGTATATATATATATACCATTTATTATTTCTACTATTATTATATACAGTTATATCATGTTTATATACAGTTATATTGAGTCTTGTATGTATGTATCTCATATTTTACTATAGTTATATATCATTATCTATCAATTTATTTGGTGAATTATAATACATATGTCTATATATATATATATATATTGTATAAGTATTATTATTATCATTACAGTATTATTGTATATGTATATATATGTATAGTATTATTATCATTATTATTATTATCACTATTATTATTAATATTATTGTTGTTATTATTACAATATATATATATATGTATTATCATTATCATTATATATATATAC
>Ga0126342_10015029_pt1 | contig 13603 bp, 14 predicted proteins | sample Cyp1metagenome_FD_92528 | JGI IMG/M metagenome (GOLD analysis project Ga0126342, IMG submission 92528) | Coral microbial communities from Lord Howe Island, Old Settlement Bay, Australia - Cyphastrea 1 metagenome | ecosystem: Host-associated > Invertebrates > Cnidaria > Coral ...
ACACCCTTTTACTACAAAAACTGGTGCACGGGTCCATTTTTTTTGCTTGAATTATCCACGAATCAGAGGATGGTACCAAGCACGTGTTCACCCTTTTAGTAGTGGAAATGGTAAGGGGGATCATAATGGCATATGACCCCCGACTTTAGATCTTTTTGTTTTCTCCACTTTTTGTTTAGTTGTACCTCCATTCTTGTCAACTCCCTTGAAAATCAATCAGGGAATATCTACAGGAAACCATAGATTTCCTCATTAAATATGGGGCTTTCCTGTAGGTTTTCCCTTAAACTAATCCAATGACTGGTTAAACATGATTAAACCAGCTATATAGCAGCTAGCTGAAACCACCGAAATCAATCATTCTTGGTGAATGTCCCCTGTGCCGAATCCCTGCCTCTTCCAACTTCAAACGCTCAAAGGGCACTTCCTTGACAAATGCAGACTTACCCTCTGGTAGTTTAACATAGCTATTGAAAATTGCCATTTATAGTGGATTTTCCCATTAAAAATTGTGATTTTCCATAGTTATGTTAAATTACCAGAGGGTACACCCATGAATGGGACTTCAATCAGCAAACATGCTGGAAGGTGTTACCAGCACAAATTCTGCCGGGTGATCATCAACCTAAATGGACTTGTGAAAGAAAATCAGCGGTTTTCACCAGTCAAAATCTCAAGTTTTCCTGCAGATTACCCGGTCTTTGATGGGTTGGTGGTCGAGCCCCACCGCCCCTATGGCCCCATGTCATACAGAATGGCTTCCTCATACCCGGTATGACCTCCGAAGTGGCCATGTGAAATTGGAAAATCACCATTGACACAATGCAAGGCTTCCCCAAAATCCATCAGATAAAGCCATGTCTGAATGGTTTGTCTGAAAACCGGGCATACCCCAACATTGCAATTTTGATAGGTACGATTGATGATCGATGGCTGGATTTGGTGAGTACTAAGGGGTACCCTATTTTCAGACAAAGCCAAATGGCTGTGGGTCGGCAGCCTTCTGCTCATCAAATAGGTTGCACATGGATGTTCATACCCCCCAAAATATTGTATATTATAGCAACCCTCTCCCTACCCCAAAAACGAGAATGTATTTCTAGGGTGCTATAGATGATGTATTCTCATGTTTGAAACGTTTCTATCTTTTCTGGGGTTGCTATTGTGGAAAAAATAAGCGACTCGGTTGGTTCGTGCCTCGCTGTCTGTGGCATCCTTCGCAGCTGTGGTTCTGACTATGTTGGGTCACTTAATATATGTCAATCAAGAAAGGGCATTTTAAAAATTGTAAGATGGGTATGCTAATTTAGTATACATAGATCATATTCCCAGTAAAAAAAAAAAGATACCAAGGTCTTCTCAAGATCATCCCCTTCGAAATTGACCACGGCATCTAACTTGGATGCAAACCCCAGTGGTGCTGGAGCCAGTCATAGGCATAGTTTAACCTTGTTGATACTTGTTAGATCTTGTTAGTACATTTGCACGTGACGTAAATTCAGTCTTCAAATGTTCCACCGTTCCACCTCAGTTCGGCATATAATGGCATCAAAAGAGTGAAGAGGAATTACTTTCAAAGTTTCATGAACACGTTCCTCTCCGCCATGATTTTTCATCTGGAGGCCAGTGCTCCATCATCTTTGGAGACGTGTTCGGTTTCTTGTTCGAAACTTCTGAGTTGCAACTTGATGTCGCCTTCGGGGGATAATAAAACCCTAGTATCAGTTGCCATCACTTGCCTATTGGTTGTGAAAAATAGATATTTACCTTGTCGATCAACTAACCTGTGCTATAATCCCTTTACAGTCAACCAATATGTACCGTATATATACAATTACATGCGTGTAATAGCAAGCATGGCAGGTTCGAGTGATACAGTCAAGAGCCAGCGAACTGCCACTGAGGTCTCAGGGGGCGGGGGGGAAATTATAACTATTGGATCAGAAAAAGAAAACCCTGCTCTCCTGGGCACCTCAGCAGGAGGCGACGTACGTGCAGCCACTTCCCTCCTAAGACAAAGCAATGGAACATCCAATGTGATTACCATATTTCATAGCAACCAGCACCCCCAAAAAAATAGAAAAGTGAAACCCTACTAGAATAGTGGTAAAGTACTGTTCGATCCTTTTGTGGGTTACTATGCCTCATAGTGATTTCCATGGGCTGTCTTGCTGGATTTTGGGATATCTTGGGTTTGAAGCACTGCTAAAAGCCACATCCCTTTGGCTGCCCATCGAGAAAGTCGGGGCGGGGGACCTGACGTCAAAAGCTTCGCTATGCCGTACATATATGTATATGTGATAAATATATATATATACATATGTATATGTACATTATATATATATATGTGTGTGTGGGTGTATCATATATATATATATATATGTGTACAGTATGTGTGTTTGTATACTATATTATGTGCGTATATATATATAAATACATATATACATATATATATACATACATATATATATATATATATATGTGTGTATATGTGTGTATATGTATGTTATAAATATGTCTATATATATATTTATATATATTTATATATATATGTGTGTGCGTGTTAAAATATACAGTATATATAATTATAGCTATATATAATGCGATACAGTGTGTGTTTGTGTGCGAGTTAAATATATATGTGTGTGTGTGTGCCCCAGCGTCTTGTGGTCCCCCCCTCCCCCGATGGTGATGGTCCATATGTATAATATGTAAGAGATATAATTACAATATTACATATATATATATATATATATGTGTAGGTAGATGTAAGTAGTGTCAACAAATATGTATATATATATATATACACGACATGTTTCTCTATATATATAATGTACATATATATATATATTATGTACATATATATGTATATATATATGTGTGTATACGTATGTAGTATGTGCATGTGCAAATGTATACAGTATGTATATGTATGTGTATATGCGTGTGTCTATGTATCCCTCCCCTGTGGATGTGGTGGCGAGGGGTGGGGCGGGCGTAACCCCCCGTACCATAATATGGGGTGGGGGGGGGGGCGTGAACACGAGACATCGGACCATATATACACATTATACTACATACTGTATATTATAATATAATATAATATATATATATATATTATATTATATATAGGTCTGTATACATTTAGGTATCCACGTCGATTTTATTCCCATTCTACTTATTTTATATCTTATCTTCCGTCTCCATATCTGACCATACTTCCTCGTCCTCAAGTTTGGTGTGGGTTGCGGCCAAGGCTCCTCAACCGAAAGATCTCCTCGGGCCAAGGGCGTGGAACCCGAAAAAAGGGTGATGCAACTTGATGCAGGATGGGCCCCCCAGTTATAAGTTGGTTTATAAACCATGATAACCACCATTAACTACAGTTATATCTACCATAAAACATAGTTAAGCATAGTTAAGCCACTTATAAGGCAACTTAGCTATCTTGGGGGCCCCATCCTGTGTTAACTTCGCCAATACAGTACAAGGTGGTGCCCCCAAGATAGCTAAGTTGGTGAACATAAGTCCAACTAGGGTTTATGGGGGTTATATCTATAATTACTATGGTTTATAAACCAACTTATAACTGGAGGGGCACCACCTTGTGTGGGATTGGGTCAAAGCCTATGGCCATGTGACTGCGGGAATCAACATCCATTAACCAGCTAGGCTACCGGGTCCCAGGGTTTTGACTGCCATATCAGTAGAATTTATGGGACGATTATATAGGCTACCGCCGGAAATCAGCTGAAATTTGTGATCCATCGGGGGCGTATCGTTGGGTCTGGTTCGGTAAAAGCATGAAAATCGGCACTGAGCAGCTAGATGTTTTAAATGAATTCTTGGAATAGGAACATGTTGGGGTTCCAGCTTGAACTTCGGGCATTTGGTTCATTCATCCATACCAAACAAAGATCAAATGGGAGGATGATCTTTTGAGCTGAAGTCATTGGATGTTCACATCAAGCTGCGGGTTTGAACCTACCAAAATTAGGGGAACCAAGGTACAGCATGCTGGGCGCAATATCAGCTGACCCAATGTCCCCAGTAGCAACCAACAGCCGTCTGCTCAATGTACCCAAATCATGATTTGGATTGATTTGGCGGGCAAAAAGCCGTACTTGTAACTGGTAAACCCACTTGAATATGTAATGACATTAACACCAAGAATAGTGAACTTGCCATCACTCGGGTTATGGACCTCGTGTCCCACTCCCATGAATATCCATGGATTATTGTCATCCCCAGCTTGGTTATTGATATAACCGCCTATGTGGACCAACATGTTTACAGTCAAAGGCACCATTTCCTACCGTAGATGGACGATGAAATCAAACCCCTGCTGTATTGTTGTCGCCCCCGCATCCCCAAATTTCAATGTTGCCTTTGGGCTGCGCGCTTGGGGCCGGTGGACAAAAAATCAAACCCTGAACGCAAAGGAAGCTATATTATAGAGCTTTTGTGCAACATTGAATGCTCACCGAAGCAGCAACTCTGTGCTGACCCATTCTCCATCATTCTCCTAGATCTCCTAACCCATTTTGGCTGGCACCGTAAGGCCCTAATTTTTGCCGCTTACATCTTCATGTCTGGTAGGCGAACTGCCATGTTCCTCTGCGCGAACTCCCCAGTTGTGCGTCTGAAACCTCTCGGACAACCGTCTATGGATATTTGTCCAAAGAAGTTTCTCAACCAAATTTAGATATATACCTTAAGTTTTCTTCCATGTCAAAGAGTCTATTTTGATCCTTTCCCCAGCTGTTTTATACACCCTCTGGTAACCAAACGTGGCTGGCTGGACAATCCCCGAACTAGCCATGGAGGCTTAGAGCTGAGAAGTCATCGAACTAAATTACTAAATGAGGCATTTTCCGGATTTTCCAGCACACCATGTGACTCATTCCCGAAGGGTAACCCTTTAGACATCGCCGAGTCTCTTGTTCTTGCGCCTCGTTGAAGTTCGCCAGCTGCTGCAGCAGCGTTGAAAAGGTGCCTCTCCCAAAGCCGGCGCCAGCCTCGTGACCGCTGGCGCGGCCAACCGAAGCGGCCATTGGGGCAAGACCTGCCGGTTGAAGACCTGGAAAATGTATGAAATTTATGGGGACATCTAGGGAAATCATCATCTCTACCATCCTGGAAATACTGTTCAGCATCTTTTGGGGGTACTTTTGTAATGGATTCATTGCCAATGCTGATTTAAGATGGTTTTAAATGCTATTTTCAGGGAGGATTCCCGTTCCCAACATTTCCCATCATGCATGATAGGATTACTACTGGAACATCAGGGATCTCATAATTGATTGTGTGGGTTGGTTAATGACCATCAAAGTAACTATCTGGCAATGGTCTGGCAATTAGTGCTGGGGGGATGGAATTTATGAATCATTCTGGTTCTTCTCCACCAGGATCACAAAACTTTGGTAATGGTACATTATCAACCCTCTGGCAAACTAACATAACTATTGAAAATTGCCATTTATAGTTGATTTACCCATTAAAAATGGTGATTTTCAATAGTTATGTTAAATTACCAGTGGGTAATACAAGGGGCATGGGATTACTTCACTACGACTGACAACTGTTGATTGACCCTCTGCTCCCCAGTGAATGTAGGGGGAGTATCAATCACCATGGGACTATTCACCAGCCTGGCAGCCGCTGATCGTGGAGCAGCCGCGCTGCTAAGACGCGTGGTGGACAACCCGAAGGGCCACCGGGTCACTGCAGTGAATCTGTTCCACTAAAAGCTGACTTTTTGGAGATACAAAATCATACACTATCACCATCACAAATCATCACATTCAGGTCACTATCACGGTGCCAGTGACATCATCACGTTTGGGCCAAAGCCTTGCGAACAAAGAGGTCATCGTGTAGCATGGGAGATCATGGGAGCATGGGATCCTCTGAACGGGAAAAATATCAGCCACTCAGCTACCAGAAATTGCAGACTTCAGCGGAGTTGAGACTGAACTTCATGCTCACGAAATATCATGAATTTCTGAAACATCATGGAATGTGATGAAGTACTGTGGATGGTTGCGAAATCCTGCATCACCAACCGGATGAAACCATGAGAAACCGCCTATCAACTCGTGCAGGATTTCGCAACCATCCACCATATGGCAGTGTGTCAAAACCTTGTACCCCTGGTGAACATCAAAATAGCTGGTAAATGGATGTTAATCCCACTAAAAATGGTACTTATAGGTATTGATCCATAGCCATATCATGAAATATCATGACAGGACATCAAAGCATCAAATTCGCCCAAAGCTTCGCAACTCTCTGCTCCAGCCTGGAGCGCTGAGCGCCCAGGCCACCGGCCCACTGAAGCCAAGATAGGCTGCGGACCATCCCCTCCTACCATTGCGATTGCCTCCAAAATGTTTAGAATCTTAGTAGAAGTCCCAAAAGCTCTAGCCATCAAATAGAATTTGCGCTGCAGGAATTTGACATGGTTCCCAAAAAAAACGATGTCCAGCACAGAGAGAGAGAGAGAGAGAAAAAAAAAAACTCAGAACATGTGGGTTCCATGTCCAAACTAACATTGATAATTCGGTTCATTGGGCCTATAAAAATCGGGAAAATAATGAACAAACCCATACGATTAGCAAGGTTCCATCATTCTTTTTGAGCGAGTGCAATCCCCAAAGAAACACCTGAGCAGTGTTCAAAACCCTCTGTCATCCTCTTTATATAGGTAGGTTCATGTATCTTTATTTATATATATATATACACATGTGTGTGTGTGGCATTATATAATAATATACATATAATCGCCTTTAATATTGGGTAGTAGAACCCCCCCGTTGTAATCAGTCAACCAGGATCACCTGGTCCCTGCTCAGTCTACATCCTGGGGAAAACGGGGGGGCAGCGTCGGGCTGGCACCAATCACGAAGAGTAGAAGGCAGGTACAGCCCAGCACGTAGCGCACCTGCTGGGAATACTATGGAGCTCTGCATGTGTTAAAGATATAGAAACAGTAAAAGCCTATGAAAATGTTGTCAAATGATTTTTCCATCTTTTTTGGGGTGGTACTATATGTTTCTATCGTCGATCTGTGCATGTGTGCACTATCATTAATTTCAGCCCAGGATCAATAAACCCCTAGTTTACTAATTGGGGGGTGCAATTTATAGTTATAAGTTATAATCTGTTGGGGGGTGCAATTGATTAAAGGAAATCACATGAACTCACTATATTGGGGGATTCCCACATATGAATAAACTGAGGTTAACAGTACCCTTCGGTAATCAAACGTGGCAATCGAAAATCCATCATATTAATCATATAGATATTTTTCCCAGCCAGAAACCTCCATTTATAGGGATTTTCCATTGCCACTCTTGATTACCAGAGGTTCATAAAATGGGGGTACCCCAAATCATCCAATTATAAATATATACCATTCAGCTATTGGAGTACCCATAATTTGGGAAACCCCCATATGTCACATATGTCTGTGTATGATATGCAGATTCCCCGCGACCTGGCAGAACGTTCGAACGTTTTCGTCCATAGGAACCCCCCAAAAAGGATAGAATAGTCAGATCCTGCCAACATGACGGCAAATTACTATGTTCTGCCTGGTGGAGAACCACACCGTCTCCCCAGTATGTCGTCTTATGTCGTTTAAACAGCCTCATCTCATATTGTTGGTTGCAAAATCGTTCCCATTCTTTTACACAAATCGTTCCAGCCCCATGATAGCTCATTTTATATCCCCATAGACAATGTCTATGCCCCATTTTGGGGCAAACCCCACGTCACCTACCAGGGCCAAGGTCCCACGTCGTATGGACACCGCAAACCCGGCCTGGCAAGCCTTGCAAGCCCAGAACTCGCTACACGCCATCTCAACCCTGCGTGAGGGTCCCGATGGTGAAGGAACCAAAGGGCCGGTTCCGGCAGTGAAAAACCCATGGAAAACCCATAGAAAATCATCTCCAGTCTGGAAATCCTCCCAGATTGCTTACAATTCAAGCCGCCGTTTGGGAATTGATTCCAATCGGTTTTAGCAGAGGCTGGTTGATTAAACCAACCAGCAACATCAGCATTTTAATGGTTGGTTGGTTCATTCCACTCTTTATACCTCGAAAGAGATTGAAAAGAAAATCGCCGCTATTTTAGTAGGATTTTACGGTTCCACCTTAAAAAAAAATGTCATAAACCAAAATACGTGAAGTCCCACTGGTCCCTCACTCCCCGGAAGCCCCATCTCCCGCCAAACACGCCATAATTTTTTTCGCGGCGGCAATCGTGGAGTGACAATGCGACACAGCTCTCGCCATCAGTTTTTCTTAGATTTGCAGTAGTGCCGCACAAGGCACCTGCGGGAGAAGTGAGTTGTTGTGATTCATGGATGATGGACTGAAAGGTGGCTGAAGCTTTGAGTCTCTCTCTCTCTCACTCTCTCTCTCACTCTCTCACTCTCTCTCACTCTCTCTCTCTCTGTCTCTCTCTCTCCCTCTCTCCCCCCTATCTATCTATCTATCCTCTACCTACCTACCTACCTACCTACCTATCTGTCTGTCTTTCTCTGTCTGTCTGTCTGCATCTATCTATCTACCTGTCTATCTATCTACCTGTCTATCTATCTATCTATCTATCTAACTAACTAACTAACTATCTATCTTTCTGTCTATCTATCTGAAACGAAGCAATCCGACAAGACATCCTCAAAAAAGTGAAAGTTCACGGCTTCAAAACGAAGACATTCTGCGAGACATCCTCCATTTTTGAAATTGACAACGTCAAAAACCAAGCAATTCTGAGAGACTTCCTTCAAAAATGGACAGCCGAGTGCAAAACTGACGGCCTCGTTGCGTTTTGCGTTTTTTCCACTCCATGTGTCCAAAGTACTGTGCCTGGCACGAAAAAGTGAAGCCAAATCATACGAAGTGCCGCATCTGTCACGCAAAATCATCTTAGCAAACCTGAAAATCTGATGCTCCAAAATGCAACCCCCGTCAGGAAATCAGCACCCTGACCTCCTAACATGTCTGACTCATGTGTCTCTTGTACTGCGCTTGCCACGCAAAATGCATCTTTGCAGATCCTCTTCAGACGTCCCACGCCTGCCATCGTTTTTGAAACGGCCGCAAAACCCACACGTTTGGTCCACTTCTGACAAGGTGCAGAATCCATTGCGCCTGCCACACAAAACGAAATTTGAATGTCCAAAGTGGTCCAAAGTTTACTATTTACTATGTTGACTTGCAAACGTGCTTCGCGCCACAGCCGCGTGCACTTTTGAGCAGCTCAACTTCCAAAAGTGCTCCAGGAATGGTGTGTTTTGTACCTTTCGGGTTGCAAGTGTGCTTCGCGCCACAACGGCGTATTTTCAACATCTCAACTTCCAAAAATGCTCCGAGAATGGTGTGTTTTGCGCCTTTCGAATTGCAAATGTGCTTTGCGCCACAGCTGCGTGCACTTTTTCGACATCTCAACTTCCAAGCGGTCAGGGACCGAGGTGTTTTGAGCATTTTGACTTTAAAATCTGCTTCGCGCCACAGCGTGCAATTTACGATCTTGCATCTTACCATATTATGTCGCCGCACCCGCCGCTTTAGCAAGCCTACCTTTCGAGCCTCCAGAGCCACAAAACATTTAAAAAGCACAGTGTTTCGCGACTTTCCTACCCTTTCGCGCGCTTTCCTCTTCTTTCTTCTGACTCGTTCTCTTCTCTGCTCTTCTTTCTTCTTCCTTTCTCTTCTCTGACTCTTCCCACCTCTGTTGCTTCATCTGTCCTTTTCGTCGAAAGATTGACTTCGAAACTTCCTTCGATAAATAGCCAAAGAAATATATATATACATTAATATATCCCTCTCTCTCTCTCTCCCTCTCTGTGATTCAAAGAATAATACTATATATATAATTATATATATATACGTGTGCGTGTGTGTGCAATGTTCGAACTAAGGTGGCTATTTGTTTTACCGCATTCGGTTTTACTTGCACCTCGTGCGTGCGTATGATGTGTAGGAGAGATGATGCTCCACTCTTTGCGAGGCTGCGACATGAGTGCAGCCTAAGTTCAGGTACTTCACAGAAAGAAGAGGCATGTGGCTGTCTTTTAATTTTAGTTTTAGTTTAGTTTAATGTTGGATAGTGTTGGTGGATTCTGGAAATAATGTTCCAGCTAGCAGCTAGCTAGTTAATTTTGACCGTTTTCTTGAAAGTAGTCAACGGATTTCTTTTGTCTTTTAGGATCTGAATTCTGAAACTTATTGGCTGATGGCATGAAACAGCTATGAACTCAGCTTCCATCGGCCCCAGCCTCTTCAGTTTTTAACCAACCTCAGCATTGAAGTGACCATCAAGAGGGAAAAACATCTACAAGTGGAAGAGTTTCAATTACCATCTGGTTATGACTATATAACAGTTTGCCATGGAAAGATCCACCATTTTGAATAGGTAAACCATCTATTTCTATGGGCCATCTATACCATGGCTATGTTGAATAACCAAAGGGTACCATGTTTAATTGCCAGATTGTTGTTTTTGCCCAACTTATGGATGGAAATCGGTGCGTGTAACAACTGTGGGCTCAGGAATACAGCTCTTCAACACGTATTTGTTTTGGGGGCCAGGCATGTCGACCGGAGCATTCCTTAATGAAGCGGTCGTGAAGTTGCTTTGCCTCGGTTCCAGTTGGCTCATATCAAGCTGTTTCACTGACATGATGGAATGTTTTTTTAATAATGTTTTTCGAGTACTGAAACATGTAAATTGGAAAGTGCCTAGCAACTTGGCTATAAATGTGACATCTGGGGATGGAACCCCTACCCAAGCTATAACTGGTTATCGAAATGCTTCGATTTGTACATGTTTGTACCACCCATTTATGTTAAATTGTTACCATCTGGTTATGACTAACAGTTTGCCATGGAAAGATCCACCATTTTTAATAGGTAAACCGGTAAACCATCTATTTCTATGGGCCATCTATACCATGGCTATGTTAGTCATAACCTTACCGGGTAAATCATGGGGGATGGTGGATCCAAAATTGCTTTATGCACGTTACTTGCCTTCCGGGAAGATCCCGTGAGGCCAGTGAGGCCCATGAGGCTATGGGACCCTATGGGTCCATGTTAGGAGTCACTGGGGTATCAACTTCTCTGATTTGGTTGAACCATCAAACATCCATCAGAGGGCACGAATTTCAGGGATCGGCTTCAGGGTCAATCGGTCAATCCTCAAATATCCTCGATTTTGGGACTCATCCCCAAAATATCGCAGGGCGGTCACGCGCTCGTTTTTCTGTGAAGATCCTAGCAACGAGCGCAAACAGAGGCAGGGCATCTCTGCGAAGGTCGGGAGGTGCAAAAAACTTCCGTTACGTGGCTGCGATTCATGCGATTCATGGGCCAAGATGGTTGTGACATGTTGTGACATGCCATCCCCATCCATCTCAAGACCCCGCTTGGTAAGATACCATCCCTGCAATGCTCAGACTTGAATTTTTTCTCTGTGTGCTTCCTGGGCAGCAAGGATCCGATAAAGTCATGCTTCAATGATTTCCCCATGCACCAGAATGAGTTCTCGATTTCTTGAAAAGTCTTCTCCAAAAAAAAACCTGCCCAGAGTTCACAAGAGAAGGTGAAAGCACCCCCTGTGCTTGGTGCGGCACCAGGCCATCACCAGGCCACCAGCGGAGTGAAGAGTCTAGTGATGTAGCGGCGCTCAAACTTGGGGTGAAGATGAAGCCAACACCACTGGGGAATTACCAAAAATGATAAGACTATCTGAACATCCCATCCACCGCCATCCACCTATCTATCTATCTATCTATCTATCTGTCTGTCTGTCTGTCTGTCTGTCTGTCTGTCTGTCTGTCTGTCTGTCTAACGATCTATCGGTCTATCGGTCTGTCGGTCTGTCGGTCCGTCGGTCTGTCGGTCTGTACGTCTGTACGTCTGTCGGTCGGTCGGTAGGTCTGTCGGTCTATGCACATGTATATACATGCACATGCATGTGCACGTGCATAAGCAGCACGTGCATGTGCATATGCATGTGTATGCATGTATGCATGTATGCATGCATGTATGTATGCATGTATGCATGTATGCATGTATGCATGTATGCATGTATGCATGTATGGATGTATGCATGTCTGCATGCATGCATGCATGCATGCATGTATGTATGTGTGTGCTACGAATATGATAATTGCATCTTGTTTACATTCTTGTCATGATAACAATGCTAATAACGAATCATAATATTCTGTGGCAAGACCCTGAGGTTTTCTTGGACTCTCAATAAGCGTCTAGACAATGCTGATGATGGTGATGATGATGGTGATGATTATGGTGATTCCTAAACTCTGAAACCAAAAACTAATTAGAACCCGAATGGCGTTATGATATTGTTCCACGTCTAGAACATGTCCGATACTGTAGTGACTAACTATGTGTACCTGATATTGGGGGCTTGCGCCAACCTCAGGGTCTGTATGTAATAATGCAATAAAAACGCATAATAACAATGATAACTTTCGTAATAGACAATAGCCCCCCAACACATGGTTAGATCCAACTTGATCCAGTACTAAATCGGGGGTTTTGGGCAGAAGGGTTAGGGTTGCATCTGTCTTGGACCATTCTGGTCAATTTTCCAGACTTTCCACCAAGATCCACCAAGTTTGAGCTGTCGGCTAGGCAAGCGCGAAGCCATGGAAAAGTTTGGAGGGAACGCCAATGTTGCACCGCAAAAAAAAAGGACAGGCGCACAAGAGACGGCAGTTCTACGGAAAGAGAGGTCAAACCCGTCCTAGGTCCTAGTGGCCCGGGCAGTTGTAAGTTTCCTGATGAAGCAGAACATGTCTGGGCTAGGCTCATCGTTACCAACAAGAATGCAGAGCAGTATCAACTGCACACCTATCTTCTATCAGTCTGCAGGTCGAAATTGCGGTTTGATGCCATTTTGATATCTAAGTATTCCCAGTCCTGGTGATATGTTCCAAAATGAAAACCGGTCACTTTCATTCCTTCCAACAAGACTTACCAAGATACAACCACCCGGAGAAAATCCGGGTTTGCCAGCAAAAAAAAAGACGCGATGGCTCTTCAAGTCTTGAAGGGTTGAACGGTTCAACTAGTAGTGTCACAAATCTAAGCGAAAACCCCAGGTGTTTCAAGTTCATTCTTGCATTGTATGACCCCATATCCCCAAAATCAAAAAGAAAGGCAGGGTTCATGATTTCGATGACCACATTGCCCCAAATGAACCAAATCACAAGACTTGAACCCACAAACCTTGCAAACGTATGCAAATGTGGGTTTTCTTGAAAAAGAGTCGGCCTCAGGATCTGCAGAAACAAGGCAAGCTGAAACCCGTTCAGACTTCATTCTAACAGATCATCGTTCTTTCCTCCGACCTGCCGCATTGGTTTTCAAAAATCGGGATACCCCATAGCTGCCATTTTCTATAAGGGTTGCAATTTTTTTTGGGAATTGTTTCCCGTTTTTTTTTTGGATTTTTTTCCCGTTTTTTGGGGTTTGATGGTTTTGATTGGTATTTGCAGCGTTTTGCAGCTAAGCTCTCTGATTTGCATGGTGTTGTTGTTGTTGTGGTTGGATGGATGGAT
>Ga0126342_10015030_pt1 | contig 13601 bp, 11 predicted proteins | sample Cyp1metagenome_FD_92528 | JGI IMG/M metagenome (GOLD analysis project Ga0126342, IMG submission 92528) | Coral microbial communities from Lord Howe Island, Old Settlement Bay, Australia - Cyphastrea 1 metagenome | ecosystem: Host-associated > Invertebrates > Cnidaria > Coral ...
GCCATATCCAAAGTTTTATGGTTCAGAGTTGCTTATTATTAAGGGGCGATCAAGAAAACCAGTCAGAAGGTACCTCCCTACCTTCTGGGGGGGGGGGGTTATTAATCCGGTGTTGGCATTAATTATTATTAAAAATGTATAGTTGTTTGGAGTACAAAGTCCTGAAAGATGTTTGCATTACGGCAATAATGACTGCAAATAAGCTATGTGTTGCCACAAAAAGTCATCTGACCGTCGCACATTGCTCCTGTCCCGCTAGGATTTCCCAAGGAAGTAGTCACACCTTTAAAAGCAAACAGTACAAAAGACCTGTACTTGTATGTCAAATCATGATGCTGGACAATTATTAATACTGTAGATGGAGCATCGATATATGTATGTATATATATTTATATACATATGTATTTGTTCTTTATCTGTGTATGTATATGTGTATGTGTATGTGTATGTACATATATGTGTTTTTTCTTAATCTGTGTATGTATATGTGTATGTACATTATATAATATATATATATATATAAATGAATATGACGGAATATATATATATACACATACATGATTATACCTATTATCTCATTGGATTTTTCACTTTGGCTCGAGTCGGCCGGATGATCTTGGCACGACCCTTGCGGAAGGGGCGGAAGGCGGGTCGCGACGCTATCGCGTCGCCGCGTCGCTACGGGAACGGGTTAGTGGTTGAGTTTTAAACACATCAAAATGGGCTGAAATGGATGGATAATAATGGATAATGATGGGATATGTTCATAAATTTACCTTTCGATAAACATGGCAATTGGACATTCCTAACAAATTATCAACGGATGTTTTTTTTGTTTCTGGGAAAATCCATCAATCTGGGTAAATTATATAAGTTTGAAACAACCATGTATTAATACGTATTAGTATTGATATATATATATATGACAGACATTGATAGACATCATACCTGTAGGTTCCATTGCATGGGTGGCTCGCAGTCCAGGTGGATGGGTGCCCCAAGACTGGACGTAGCGCAGTGATCGCGGAGGTCGAAGGGCACGAAGGGCATCTTGGGGGATAGAATAGTAGTAAAACTATATATGAAGTTTAGATAGTCACCATTTTAACTGGATATCATGTAATTTTATGGAATAATTATGAGTGGGAATATCATGGTATATGATGATTTATAATGGGGATTTATCCATCAAATGGCGGCTTAAAACCAAGAAACTTCATGGTCAACTTGATGGGGAGATGACTGGGATAGAATGGAGAATCATTTGGATGAACTATAGTGAACTGGTACCCTCTGGTAATTTAACGTAGCTATGGAAAATCACCATTTTTAATGGGAAATTCCACTATAAATGGCCATTTTCAATAGCCAACTGTAACAAATTACCAGAGGGTAAATACCGATCACTATTGATTTTACCACCCAAAACCTTGGATTTCACCCGGAAAAATGATGATAGAATGGGGATACAATCTGGGTAAATTAAAACGACCGAAGCCTGTTCTCCCGAGCCCTGGAATCATGGTTAATAAGGGGAATCATCCCCTTTTGTGGGCTTACTTCAGGTTAGTGAAATATTATTTCGTTTACCCAGATACAATGGGATATAGATGGAGAAAAAGTGGATGTCCATTTGGATAATAAATTCATCACGACCGAAGCCTGTTCTTCCTCACTGGAATGATTCGGTTAGGATTCAGGGTAACTATCCCAGAAGAAAGCCTATTTCAGGTTAGTGAAATAGTATAAGTTTACCCACAATAATGGCTGGCGATTGTTTCATGATGAAAAGTTGGGAAAATCGCGCACGTATAGACGCTTGTCCTGTTAAACACGATGATTTTCCATAGCAAACTGTTACCAGAGGGTAACCATGAAACATTGGGATATTTTTTGTGGCATTTAACAATCGATTTTATGTTTTTGTGGGACAACCAAGCTTCAAAATATTGTGGGAACATTATATCATTATACAAGTATGATCAATCATGTATTAAAAAATATACAGTATACGTGTATATATATTATATATATATGCACATCAGATATTGTATACATCCCAGGACCTGTACAGCCATTATATACATGATACACAGTGGATATATTTGCTGCAGTAACTAGCATACATAGTCATAAATCATACTTGTTTATCCGTGTGTAACTACACAGGGAACGGCACCGAGAGGCGCCACTGGTTGTTTTAAGGGGGCTTGCGTGCACTTCCCAATGTAACTGCGCATGCAGCCTTGCACGTCTGTTTTTTCACTTCTCAAAAACTACTTCAACCATGGAACAATTTGCTCATGGCAGTGAGTTTCTCTGAATTATTGCCGCGCAGCTTTGTTCTGCGCCACATCCATTGCCAGATCCTTTGCTCCAGTTTCGATGAGTGTGTCACGAAGTCACCAGTGCCCTTTTTTTGGGAGCTTCCTTGGGAAGCCAACACTTCAACGATGTCCAATCGGAATCGATGGTCTGTGTTCCACTTATCTTCGACGATCCTTTGGGCACCTTAATGAATTGTACCATGCACGAGCGTTAACATCCCACCCCACCCCATCGTCAAACAAGAAAAGAAAAACACACACACAAAAAAAACAAGAAAAACAACAAAACACCCAGGCGCCCTGCAGCGCCCATGGCAACTGCACATATATATATATATATACATACACACATATCATATCATGTTTTATCAACAAAATATGTATATATATATACATGTGTACATCACAATATAATATATCATATCATATAATAACATCCGATGATGTGTGTATATATGTATAAGCTATATTATATTTGTTGAATACTTGTTATAATATATGTATATATATATCATAATCTATTCAATGATTTAATCTTTATCATATAATATATGTATTCATACAATATAATCTATATCAAATAATATATGTATACATACATATAGCAACGCTTAAAAATATATATAGAATTTAGAATAGTAACTCCAGATAAAAATCTTGATAAACTACTTTTCTGTTTGGACTCAGGATTTTGTTACTATGCAGGTCCCAATGGGGCGTTTGCCCCGAACGGTACCAAGATGGACAGATCAATGTTTCCAATAGAACCCAATAGTACTATTTTATAGTTATCATCCATTTATAGATGGATTTTCTATTGTAAACCATCCGTTTGGATTTTCCATTATATATATATATGCAGGTTTCCGAAAATGGGGGTACCCCCAGTCATCATCCAAGTCATTAGACCATGAATTCGTATTGAAACAACCATGTTGACTTGGGGATCCGCCATTTTCAGAGACACCGACACCCATATACATAGTCCATGCTCCATTCATCACTATCAATAGGGCTGTTTAACCATGAGTAACCATTATTTACCATTATTAAGAGCTATGTTTCCGTATATAGTTTGGGGGATCAAAATGATCAAAACAATCCTAATTTTCCATAGTCCATGCAGACTAAATTGGGGATATCCTTCCCTTTAGGCCGTTCAAAAAAATCGTGACGTCCCCCCAGTGATGTGAACGTTGGTTTATAAACCCCATTAACATCCATTAACCATTAAGTATAGCTAGAAGTGTTACAATCATAGTTATATATAGGTTATTGGAGTTAAATATTAATTAACTAGTTCCATAAACCCAGAGTTAAATTCAGCCACTTAATTATAAGGCAACTTACCGTATTGCTAAACTGTTACATAACTATGGAACATCACTATTTTTAATGGATAAATCAACTATAAATGGCCATTTTCAATAGCTTTTTGTATGTTTTAGTGAATACGATCTCGACTGGCAAGGCCCAAAAGGCCCAAGTCTCCGGGGACCTGCAACATCTGGAGCCCATCGTCCGGCTGCGCCATGTGACGTGGGGGCCCAAACCGTCCATCTGGAGGAAAAACGATGGGAAAAACGGCCGTTTGAACATTTTTTTTACCAGAAATTCATCGATTTGTTCATCTTTTTTTTTTTCGGAACCGTTGAAAAGTTACATAAAGTGTAACTTTTAACCGTTTTTAACTATAGTATATAGATGGGCATAACTTTTAACTATGAGTAGAAACATGTACCCCCTGATATATGACTGGTATAGACATGTAATGTGTATATATATATGATATAACTGTTTTATGGAATTAATGGTAATATTATATAAATGAAGACATACATCCACAGTATGACCCACTCTGAGATAGACGGTCTTCACCTGGCAGGTCGGGAACCGATCAAATTGGTTGGTACCTTGATGCGCCCGGCAGCCATGGGATCTCATTCGGTTGGAAGGGTCCCCCAAACGATAACTACATTGATTACCCTCTGGTAAGTTGTTAACATAGCTATTGAAAATACCCCATAGTTATGTTGAATTACCTATTCACAATGGTGATTTTCCATAGTTATGTTAGTTTTCCAGAGGGTATAACAACTATAGATTCACTGGGGTTTCTAATGAATAGCTATAGGTTTCTAAGGATATGTTAGGTTTCTATTGAGTATTAGTCGGGTTATGATCCATCTACAAATGTATAACTTTATACTTGGATGGGGTCATAAACCAACTTAGAAGTGGGGGGGGGCCTTATTGTACTGTCGAGAAAATATGTTTGGTTTCTGGGAGTTTTCACCAAGTATATCGCTGCATTATATGAAGATGAGTAGAATGCCAGAAAAACAAATATCATCGATATATGATGATATGCGGGTTTGTTCAAAAAGGATGATACCCCATCTTCTTACAGTCTCATTTGGAAATGTGTGTTCAAACCATGCGATGGTGTGCTACCCTATTTTTGGACAAACACATTTGTGTTTTTCTGTTTGTAGTTCCGCATAGAAGAACATATTATACAACGGATATGAATATTACCCTCTGGTAAACTAACATAGCTATCGAACATGGTGATTTATAGTTGATTTGACCATAAAAATATGGTGATGTTCCACAGTTTTGTTACTTTACTTGAGGGTACATGTTTTAGTTAACATGCGCTTTGTCCATCTTGAACTTGTGGCAAATAATCCAGCTGCAGTCGCAGAATCGTCCAGTTGCAAAAAGCTGTTCAAGGCGGTGCCCGCCCCCAGTCGCAATGTGGTTTTTAAATCCTCATTAACATCCATGAACTATTAGATGTATCCATGATAATTCCTAGTTATTGAAGTTATGTTATGTTCACCAACTTAGCCAACCATAAATCAACTAATAAATCAACTAATAAATCAACTATAAATCAACAAAAAAAAAAAAAAATATATATATATCCCATGAAAATCCTGATTTTTCTTGGACAAGACACCATTTTCCTATAGTTTCCTATAGTTTCTTGATTTTGAGGCAACGCAATTTTGCATTAGGCAACGCTCCGTCGCGAGAGACCAAAGGAGTCGAACATCGCCCGGGGATCTCAGGGCGATCCGGGGCGACTGAGCGCTGCGATCTACCCCTGTTGGTTGATGATTATAGTAATTCAAACAGGATTTTAACCATGAAAATAGGGGGATATTATTGAACTGATAAATGATGGTTGCTTGATTAGTTCGGGGATTATACTACCCTTTATATATTGGGGATTATAATAATCTAAGAACGGGGAATCCCTATAAACCAACCAGTTTAATGGAATGATAGAGATATTTTGAACACTGCTCAACTGATTTTGCTGATTTTGGGTTCAGAGATGTTCAGAAAAGAGTGAATTAACAGCGATGTACCATGATGACCATGATGTACCCGATGTTTCAGATATTCTGCTTCAACTGAAGCAGGAAATTCATACCACTGTCCCATCCCAGGGTTGGTAAATAGGTATCCCATGAATTCAGGGTTTTAATAATCTGCAATAAACCAACGAATACTTTTACCAATCAAGCATCAATGAGCCATCATTTGTTAACAATATCTCCGTATGTTTAGCCATCAAACCCACATGTTGGTGGTTAAAATGTGTTAAAGCCCAAAATCCACGAATAGTTGGGTAATTTGTTCATGGTGACCATAAATCAACTATAAATCCCAAAATTTTGGTGAAGATCCCCATGTTTGCTTGTTAAGGCTACGTTTTTTAAGGCGCCATGTCGCCTCAGGACTTTGGTGAGTGCCCATGAGCCAGCTGGAGCTGCTGGCGACTGGTGCTTGGAACGTGGAAGCGCAGATGGTCAGTGCGGATCTCCAGTCCCAGCGCACCGCGGGCGGCCTTACGGAATTGCTACGTTGAGGAATGGATTTTCATGGATTTTCACGGATTTTCATGGATTTTCATGGATTTTCATGGATTTTCATGGATTTTCATGGATTTTCATGGATTTTAATGGATTTTAATGGATTTTAATGGATTTTAATAAATGTTAATGGATTTTAATGGATTTTACTTTGGAAGCATGGCTTTTTTTAATACTTTCCTGATTTTTATTTGGTGCGACTTCAGTGAGTCAGTGCAGTTGGGAATAGTGGATTATGGTGGTTTAATGGATTTTAATGGATTTTAATGGATTTTAATGGATTTTTCACATATTGGGAATGTCATCATCCCAACTGACGAACTTCATCATTTTTCAGAGGGGTAGGTCAACCACCAACCAGCTTCATTTGCTTCACTTGCTTCACTTGCTTCACTTGCTTCACTTGCTTCACTGTTGTTGTTTGGGGGATATAAAAAGGTGGTGCTCCCCGTTCGAAATCGCAAAGTTGGTAAACATAACTCAAAGTTCACTAGGCCTCACCCTGTGGATCGAAGTATTGGTATCCCCATAAAAATGTTCACCTCATTCCTCATGCATGTTTCATAGGATGTACCCTTTGGTTATTTAACATAGCCATGGGAAATGGCCCATTTATAGATGGTTTACCTATTAAAAATGGTGATTTTCCATAGTTTTATGTTAAATAACCAGATGGTAATGGGATTGTTTGGGGGCATCGGCATCATGGCACCGCGTACTCGTATATGATGGGATGATATTGGGGATATGAAACCCTCGAAATGGTAACAAAATGGGAAAATGATCGCTATTAAATGTGGAGAGTGTAACGCTGTGGGGGCACCATTTTACAATGTTTTGTGATGTTGTTTGATATTTTATGTTTGTTTATACTCATAACCTTTTCTTCTTGATATTCTTCAATGTCTTCTGTATTGCTTGTTTTAGCTAGCGGGTGGAAAACCGCGCGTGTAGACGTGCTACTTTTTGAATATGGGGGTTGGGTGGGGTGGGGTGGGATATTAACGTTCATGTACCTTGCGTACATACGTGGATGCTACGCTGCTGCTACGTCACTGGTCAGGGAAAACTTGCTAGTGCACACCGGTGGCATCGATGGAATGTGGAAAATTTCCAAAGGTGCAGTATCATCCTCTTGGAGCACACGTAAAGATGGTGCTGTGAACCCTCAATTGCTTCAAGGAATAAGGATTTGGCAATGGCGACGGCACCATGGAAATTCCACTGACTTCCTCAGTCTCACAGGCCGCGCTCTGAGCAAACCCTTGGAGAAGTGACACGCCAGCGAAGAACGAGGAAAAGGCTTCCACCCCGCCACAGCCACAAAACCCTGTAAATACCACGGCATTCCTTCAAAGTCATTCAATTTTCCCCGGGAAAATTTAAGGTAATGTTCATCATAAAATGTGTACGACGCCACAGCACCAGAAGAGTTTCTTTTCAAAAAGTGCTTAACCGCTAGCGCGGTTTCCCACCTGCCGGGATATATATATATATGTATGTAATCAGGCATTTTTTACAATCAGTCATTGCCCAACTGCTATCATCTATAGTTAGTTCATGCATTTAATTATCTATATATCCATGTAATTACATATGTACATAATTACTCATCTCTTGTTATACAATTAAATATAATCAGTAATCACCATACGACATTACTGGTAGCAAATCAGTTATAAAGTATCTGTAACATATAATGTAGTCATATTACCCAACTGTTACTTGCCCATGATTTTTTTCCACCGCATGTGGTCGTTTCGGTGAGGTTCCGGCTGCGCTTGGTCTCCGAAGGCTTCAGTCAACCCAGCGGATGGTATTTGGACGTGGCTGGGCGGCCGGCATGGTCGGGATGGATGGGATACAGAGAAGCTATATTCATTGGATTTCATAGTGGTTCATAGTGGTTAATAGGTAATAGTGGCTAATAGTGGTTATTAGTAAATAAATCAAATAATAATTGGATATGGTAAATTGATTGGATTGGTTTAGGGGAAAATTTACAGGAAACCCTAACCATTTTGATGGGTGATAGATTATTCATTGGAAGGGAAAACCTGGAAATGAAAGTTTATAGCTGGGAAAACTATCAATTGTGGATTTTGATGATGTGACCTGATTCAGTGGATTGTTGAAGTGAACATTTACAGGAAACCCCAACCAATTTGATGGGTAACACCATGGTTTCCTGTACTTTTTCCCTTCAACCAATCCAGTGATATATATATATATATTTAACTATAGTATGCTATAATATATCTATAATAGTGATGTATATATATAATATTGGTTACTAGTGGTTAGCAGCGGTTGGTAAACCTAATAATCATTGGATATAGTAGAACATTCATAGTTGGTGAACACAACTTTTATTTTCCGAGCACTTATAACAGATATATCTTTAGTGAATGGGGTCATGAACTAACTTATAACTGGGGGGCACCACATTGTAAAACCCATAAGTTGGATGCAATATTGTTAGTAGCCACTTTCTAACTTCGATGCGCGCCCAAGTGGATAGGTATCAATTGGATGGGCAGCCCCCAACAAAGATAAAATTAGTACAGACTTAGATAGTGAGACATTAGTTTTCTATCTTTCTGTGGGTGTCACTAGCAGGCCCCAGTCATAGATATGAAAAGTTGAAACCTGTGAAATTAGCGGGCGAATATGCCCAAACTATCATCCTGGGAGTGCTTTTCGGCATTTTTTGGGTGGTTAGCGAAATATCTGCCAAGCTTGGTGTATATGCAAGAAGGGACGTCATCACAGTTCTGCTGCTATGATTTTGGCGTCCTGAAATGCAACGGCTTCGATGTCCGCGGGCTGGGAAAGCATTTCTCTACAGCAAAGCAGCAGATTGCTGACCCTTGAACCAGGGGGCTACTTGCTGCCCACAACTTTGATACGAAACGTCTTGCGCCGTGCACTTGTATACAACTCAAGTTGTTCCATTTAGATGGGCATATAGTAACCGTAACCAGCTAAGAATGTCAAGACTTTGCAGGATTTTGTCAGGAGATAGGTGCGATGTTTGCACACTTTATGAACATTTATGGGATGGATCAAGACCTAGCAGAGCAATGCAGAGCATGTTTTGGGGGCAGAGGAGCAGGATAGTTATATCTATGCGTATGTGTGTATATATAAAATATGTATGCATACATTAAATCGATTACTGTAGATTTACTGTATGTGGCCCTGCGTCTGGCAGTTCCCCTCTTCCCCCGCCGAGATAGTGATGATCCCTATATGTCTATGATTCTATGGATAGATACAAAATTACACAAGTATGTTGTAGCTAGATAGATAGATAGATAGATAGATAGATAGATACACAGATAGATAGACATGTAAATGGGTAAATGGGTAGATAGCTAGATAGATAGATATGTATAAGTTGTATATATGTATAAATTGTATATATGTATATGGAAGTAGTATATATCTATATACATGGGTGTGCATATACGTATGCAGTATGTGTATGTTCAAATATTTATTCATATGTATATATGTATATATATACAGTACGCACATGTATCTGTATCTGTGTATGTCTATGTATCCCCTCCGGTGGATGTGTTGGGGGGTGGGGGCTGTGGGGGTGGTAACGCCCCATACCATACAGCGGGAACCGTGAACGCAACGAATACGAGACACGGGATCATATATATATATATATGTATGTATATATATATTTATTTATTTGTAAATGTAATGTAATGTAGTGTAATGTAATGTATGTATGGACGGATACATATTTTATATGCATATGTATGTATATATATATATATACACATGATATTCAGCCACGGAAATGGTTCTGAACCAAAGAACCAATGGATAGTTGGAGAATGATGTGGATGGATCAATACCTCTCATACCTTCTTTTGGGTTCCTGTGGATCAACAATATCCATATGCCAGGAATATCTTCTATTTGATGTGAGCATCAATTGAAAGAAGGGTACTCTCTGGTGAATTAACAGTTTGCTACTGCTATTGAAAATGGTGGTTTATAGATGTTTTACCTGTTAAAAATGATGATTTTCCTTGGTGATATTACTTTATCAAAGGGTACTTTGGGTCTTCGAAATTTCTCACTTAGGTTGAAGAGGATGTCAGAAGTGATGCTCAAAACGAGCGCCATTTCTGCGACGTCATCGTTCGAAAGAAGACAGGCTCGAAAAAGTTTCAACTCATTCAGGATGGTGCCCCCCAATGATTTTAGTTGGTTTCTAAAGTTTATAATCTCGATTAGCTATAGATATATCTACCTTAAACCCTAGTTGTTCGAGCAATGAACCACCATCGTGTTGGACATAGCTTCAAGGATGCCATTCAAAACCAAGAGCCAGGCGCTTCGCCGATCGCAGAGTGCTGACCTCAGTGATCACCCCGTAGTGCGCATCGCGGTGTGTAAAATAGGGAAGATAAATGGACATTGAGAAGATGATGAACCGGATTTCAGGTGCAAACATGAATTTGTCAGACATTATCAGACTAACGCATATAGTATCATATAGTACTTTACATAAGTTGACCATTCTTACCATTCTGGTGCCTTGTCGATTCGTTTATTTGTTTTTGTCAAATTAGTTCTAGATTCTTCGCTATCAAGATATGGATCGCTGGCTGCACTGCCAGGTGGTTTATCGAGCCTGAGGAAGAAGAGTACACTGCAGGTAGTGATCCAAGACCCTGCAGAATGGTGACCCCATGGGAAACCATAGGAAACCAAACCAGGAACATTCGTGGCTTTACGGGATTTACCCTCTGGTAAACTAACATTAAAAAATTATGGAAAATCACCATTGTTCGTGGGTAAATCAACTATAAATGGCCATGATCAATAGCTATGTTAGTTTACCAGAGGGAAGCTGATTTATGATAGCAAAGTTTGTTTTTAATTCCAATAACTAGGACTTAAGTGAAATATATCGAACTAGTTATACAATGGGGGTATAAATCAACGTAAAACTATGGACATTGTGGGGCACTGCAGTATCAGAAGATTTCATGGAGCTTGGTTGATGGGGGTTTGTCTTAAAATAGACTACCCCATTCCATGGCTAATCGCCATTTTCCCAAGGAGAACAATGCTATTTGGGAGGTATACCACGGCCATGGAAAAACAAAAGCCGCCATCAGATACCTGGGGTGAACCAACATAGATGTGGGAAACCATTGGTTTCCTCTTCCGCAAATTATCTACAAAGAGTAGGTTCTCCACATCTATGTCAGTTTACAGGAGGGCATCTTAAAATTCCAAGTAGAATTTACCATTATATATATATGTATATATACACACATTTTCCCCAACATCGCCATTACATCCCCCATCATATTGCCGTTTTGTCCCTATCATATATCACCATGATTACAATCGGGATTTATATAATTGTGATAGCCACTATAAGCATTCCCATCATGGGAAGGACGACCATCAATCATACAGCACATATGTCCAGTACAGCGGATTCCGGCAATCCGGATTTGCTGAAGATTATTTTTTATTTTTCCATGTGGGAAATCCACTACTTGGGGAATCTACAGGGAATAGTTTTTATTGTTTTTGTGGTCCCTTAAGCAAATCCATGATTACATTCCCACGATATTTCCGGGTTTTGATTTAGTCCATGGTTTTTTCAATGAAGAAATCCAGTATGATATCACTATATCATCGTTACATTCGCATTATATCAGCTGGGTGGGTTTTAGTCGGTGATTATATTTTCCCAGTGGGAAATCCATCACTTGGGAAACCTATAGGGAATATTTATGAATATATATTTTATATAGTTTATTGAAGCCCTGTAAGCAAATCCAAGATCAACATTACCCCCTGGTAAACTAACAAAAAACTATGGCAAAATCACCATGCTATTAATGGGTAAATCCACGATTTCTGTGGCCATTTTCAATAGCAAACTTACCAGAGGGTAAATCCCATTACTTCCCATGTCATCCCAATAAATTCCATTCAATCACCAATAAATCAAAATCAAATCCCATTGAATTCCCAGTAGTTTACTAGAGGGTATGGTTGCTATCAATCCTGATATTGTTTGGATCCCCATCGACTGCAATTTCGACAAATCCACCGGTTTTTTTTCCCTTCATCGACCGCAGATCAGGTGGAGCCCCTCCGTTGTATCAAGTGAGATCGGTACCTCGGCAGTTTTCGGATTCTTGGATTTTATGATTTTTGTGATTGTCCGAGGGATCTAAGCATCAAACTTATGTGTTTTTGTTCTGTTTTTTTTTAATGATTTTTAAGTATTGCTTATTGGTTTATGTTTTTAAGAACTGAAATGAAGATGTACCTGCTGGATAGATAGTGGTTGATTGGTTGTGACATGTTATTTTAATGCTGCCTTTTTGTGGGGAAGACGAAAACAAATTGACCTGAGAGATTGTATTTTTTCATGGCGAATCAACGGGTCATCGATCAGAGAGAGTGACCTTGCCAGCAAAGCATTGACTTTGATTGTGGATGTATCCACATTGTGTATAGGGGGTTCTACCAACATGCATCAATCTTGGAGATCCCCTATTCCCATGAGTTATCCAGTGCCAGGTATCTCCACTGTTCCTGGTGTGACCATGATAACCCGAGTTAATTCGGCTTATCCCCATTCCAATGAGTGAATATCCCCATAGCCCTACAACGCAAGATGCACCTAGTTTCCAAGATCATTTGATGTTGTAGATTACATATATATATATATATATGTACTGCATAATTTCCAGGTGTCCATTGTTTCCATCTATTTTGTTGCTGCAAATATCTCCCGGGATTTCCCATATTCGTTGCCCCAAACGTCCCCGTCTTGTTTGATCAAACTTAAGCATGATTCCTGGAGGTCGAAAACCTCCATGTACTTGTTGGTTAAATCGTTTTGTGTTGCTTAAATCGTCATTTTTTTATTTTACCTGGTTAAAGCATGGTACAAGGTGGTGCCCCTAGTTCTAAGTTGGTTTACAACCCCATCTATAGTTGTAGTTACCATAAATCTTACTTAACCTAGCCATAAACCAAGTTAGCTACCAAACAAGGGGCGGGCACCGTCCGTATGTGTTCTCAGTCGCAAACCACCAAGGCGGAGCCTCACCTTTGGGGCTGGAGCTTGCACTTGTGCGGAGGCCTAGGCATGACACACATATATATATATATATATATATACTATAATATATACATATAATATTAATGTGTTTTAATATTAATATAATATAAATATAATATTAGAGATAATATATATATATATATATTGCTTTAAATAATATATATATATACATATTATTATCGATTATATATATATGTATTATTTTAAATAATATATATTTATATATATATTACTAAAAGTAATATGTATGTATATATA
>Ga0126342_10015031_pt1 | contig 13601 bp, 15 predicted proteins | sample Cyp1metagenome_FD_92528 | JGI IMG/M metagenome (GOLD analysis project Ga0126342, IMG submission 92528) | Coral microbial communities from Lord Howe Island, Old Settlement Bay, Australia - Cyphastrea 1 metagenome | ecosystem: Host-associated > Invertebrates > Cnidaria > Coral ...
TATATATATACATATATATATATATATACATATATATATACATATATATATATACATATATATACATATATATATATATATGTATATGTACATATCGAAAATATTCGAAAATATTCCCACTATGAGGGTTCTTAGCCCCATCCCCCGGATTTCCGCAAACGCCTCGCACAACTCTCTCAAGTTTTTGGCCGCAGATTGCAAATCACACGACATCTGATCGTTCGAGGTCGTGCGCATGCGCAGCTGTTTCGAATCTCTTCTCTTCTGGCCGCAACTTTGAGGACAGTCGTGCTCCGAGAGATGGCAGAACCTTAGATGTTGAAAAATTGAGATGGGTCAAGCCATTGGGAAAGCGAGGTGCCCACAAAAGGCTTGGTTTTTAGCAAAATGTTAGCAAACCATCTTTTTTTCCACCAATCTCTTTTGCCTTGCAGGCATCTAGATGAGCAGCGAGAATTACCTTTCAACCTAGCTGCCATTGGATCTCGATCTGCAGTTTCGAGTGGACTCAAAATTGCAACCAAGAGAAGCTTGAATAAGCACCATCCATTTTGGGGTGTGATCATTGTGACCCACAAAAGATCGGGGTGGACATCCGAAAATCACCCAGGGAAAGATCACATCCGCAAACCCTACTGATGTTTACAATCCAAAGGACCTTACCAATCCTTTGATGATGGTGAGCTTTTCCAGGAGATCTTCATGCCAGTGTCAACACATTCTGTTTCTGTTGGACACCGAGAACTACAGCCAAGACACATGCATGGGAACCGGTGGCAGTTTCTCTTGTTGCAAGGGCCCCTGGCAGACCATCTCAACAAGGGCAGCAAAATACGAGATCTTGCGACGCAAGGACCGACTTTTCTGGATTTCTTCCTGGCTTTTTACTTAGCAAAAAGTCTCCACCCCTACCCACCAGTGCACCAGTGCACCAGGCATTCCCGGGCACCTGCAGTTCGGATGCAGGAGATCGCCGAAGTTCTGTGGACGGCCTTGTCCGCAGAGCTTCGCATACACCTCCTCGTGCTGCCACCCAAGCCTCCCTAAAAAGGGAAAATTGCTTGGGATCATCCCATCTCTTAAGGATGGAAAATAGAAAGGGAACTACATCATGATTTGGCCTCACCACCCAATATCTTGATTGCATCACCATTAAAATGTGTCTCAAGTATATACCAAATCATTGCCAAATCATCAATTTTGTGGGCAAAAGTGGTAGCTTCAATCAATTCTTGGTCAAAAAACTGGTAGAATATGGTAGAATACTTGAAACATCTCTAAACCCCTGGTCCTGATCTTTCTCGCGATTCGAGTAGTCATCGTCTGTCACCACCTCCGCTTCTGCTGTGGAAGTCGTGGAAGTTTCGGAGCCAAAACCGCCGCGCAAGGCACCCGTCATACTGGCGCGCTCCGGGCAATCGATTGGATGCGGACGAAGATCTTGAGCTGAGCAGCTGCAAAATGTCAAGTTTTGCTGCTTTGCTGAGATGTGAAGATATACCTTTGAGGTGAAACTTGTTTTTGTGGCTGGTGAAAGAGGATTACGAGGGTTTTTGATGGTTTTTCAATGTGCAGTTGTTGCAACTGCAAGTCTCACCATGGGAGTTTTAGCTGTGAAACAAGTTGCTGGTCCAACGAGCTCAGAGACCCAATGTGTTTCTCAGTTCCAAATCTAGATGAAAACAACCTCTCGGTATCCGAAATTTTCTCTCAAACCCAAATCATACCGTTGGTTGGATATCCCATGCGATCCACATATTAACGGCTGTTTATACCCCTGTGGTGTTGGTCAAGTATCCTATTTCTAGACAAACCCCAGACCAGCTTGGCTGGCTATTCCCCACTAATTACATTCCCATTATGTTTGGGTTATACAGTTACACCCCTGTCTTCTTGGTTGAGTCCCTATCATATGGCAAAACGCGATAAACCATACATCTTGCTGGTCCCTATCTAATATCTGCGGATGAGGTGCCCCCCATGAAAACTCCCTGTTGCATCCCCATAGTATGCTTCGTTGCTGTTTGTTGCTGGTTACTCCCAGTTTTCTTCCAAAAACCACCTATGATTGCTAAACATATTCTACAAATCCCACAAACAAATCATAGAAATCCCCATAAATTCAAGAAAAGTATGGTACCCCCCATAGAAATCCCACAGAATTTCCCTAATCATATGCTGGTTTCCCAGGCGTCGCCGAGGCGTCATGGTACCCCAAGTTGTTTCCAAACGCCGCCTCTCGGAGGTGCGTGCGCAAGGCTGTCATGGCAGCATCGGGGGATGGACCAGCCTCGGAGTTCCCAATCAGATGTGAATTTTATAAATGTATACATATATATATATATATAACTATACTATACATATATATATATATATGTATATCATTATATCATAATTATATATATATCATATTATATACTTTATATACTATATATATAGAGAGAATTATAATAATGATAGATAATCAAGTATCATAATAATAGAGATATATATGTATGTATCTATAATATATATATAATGTCAACCCTGGATTAATAAACCCCTAGGCTGTTTACTTGGGAGGGTACCATGTAAGTATTAGATTATGACCATTAGAGGAGTACCCCCCTAATTAATAAACCATTGTTTATTAATCCGGGGTTGACACAGTGTGTATATGTATATATATATATTATAACTATACTATACATATATATATATATCATTATATTATACATTCGTATATATAATATTATATACTATATATATACTATACATAATTATATTATATATAGAGAGAATTATAATAATGATAGATAGTCATGTATAATAATAAACAATTGTAATATTTAATGTATATTTATGTATATCAAGGCAGACATTTCAATGGCCATATGGCCTTAGAAAAGGTACGGTAGCTGCACTTTAGGGTTATGGAATTACCATTGATTAAACATTTGGAGGGTAGAACTTGTATGGTAGCCCCTGCAAAATAAAGAAAATAGACTCGTAGCAAAACATATTCTAGTTGTGTTTCGGGGAATTGCAAACTATAACACTGCAAAGAACTCTTGAACCAGCTATAGTATCTAGAGTAATGATATATAATAATGCACTATACAATATAGATATATATATATATACATATACACATATACATACAAAAGAATAGAATACATGTTACATATATGATATATGTCATTATATTTATGAAGGAGTTCATCATCAAAAAATGAGTTGTCCCTGGCTGAGCATCCCATCCTCACAACGTTCTTTTCCAAAAATGGCTGAAACATTGCTGAAACTGGATGCAAGTTTGATTGGCTGAACTAAAAATCACAAACAGAAAACACCAACAAACGAAATTCATGGATTGGTTTCAAGGAAAATCTACAGGAAATCACAGTTTTTATATGTTTGAACCAGGACATCTGGCATATTGGTCCTGCAGATTCTCCCCAAAAAAAGTCATCCCAAAACAGATTGGAGAAGTGCGTGCGTGAAATCCCACTGATTTCTAGTGATCAATAAACCAATCACCACCTTTTGGTGGTTACTATATACTATAGTTATCTATAGTTCCTATACTATAGTTATCTATAGTAACAGATATACTATAAATAAGTAACAGATTTTTAGTATCTATAGTTACTATACTCATTTATACTCTGAACCAATCACCAACAAAACACCCTCAGAAAAACTCATCGCCAGTGGCATGGGGAACCGACCACGTCATCCAGCACTCTGGCAGCTGCGGCAAAGAGGCCTAGATCGAGCGATAAAAATGGGGGATGATCCAACATCTATGGGCTTTATGTATCTATCTGCATATGATGCATATGTTTTATTTCTCCGCAAGTGCGGACACCGTGGACACCCTTGTCTGACTTCAAAGGCCAATGGGCCAATGGGAAGTGGGTTGAATGAGATGAATTGAGATGAATACGGTCCATAGAGTCTAGACACTTCCTGGTTCTCATCCAATCACTTCCTGGTTGCAAGTGACCAAAGCCCACACTGAGAACATGCGTCTGACCCTTGTCTTTCATAGAAATTCTTGATACTGTGACTAACTTTGGTTGTCTTTCCTTCACCATCTTGAACTCATGATGATACAGTAAACAGTAATTACTACTATTACTCTGAGTATTATCATGGTGATTGGTAGTACATCATTGTTCATGTATTTTTCCAGTAATAAGTAACCTTCATTACTATGATGATGATTACTATTATTGCAAGCAGCCGTATTTTCCACTCAAAAAACCTCCAACACTTTTGATAAAAGATCTGGGTTCTCGCTGCCAGGGATGTCCGCGTTGTTCTGAGCACGCTGAAAAACACACACATCCGTCGCTCCGTCTGTCTGAAAAAGGGGGAAATGCCTATATTAATGGTACCCTCTGGTAAATTAACATAGACCCTGCCAGGGATTGGAAGATTAGTTCCATCTCAAAAATGCCATTTTCAGGGTCTATGTTAATTTGCCAGATGGTGATTTTCACAGGGAAAATGATGATGAAACTGCCCAAGCCACATGAGCAATCGCAGCTTTAAAAAAACCAAGGCGTGGCAATGGGATGAAAGCACAACACAGGTAAAACATGAATGTTAATGAAAAGCATCAATTCAACAACAGTGGTGGGAAAATGAATAGTACACAAGTACAATATACATAGTTAATGTATAATATGTATATATATATATACACATACATATATCAAGGAACAATTGTTCTGGTCTCCCAAAAGTGAATACCACCCTAATACTCAGCGCAGACTCTAATGGATCTATGGATCTGGTGGGGAGGCCCGAATGGTGGGTACAATGGTAATATAACCAACAAATATATACTAGAAATAGGAATATCCCATAGTGCCATTGACAATGGAACCAATAAATATGGGTCATCAAGAAACATGATCGCATAGGGATACATAGCCCATATATATATATACATATGTATATATATATACATATATATATATACATATATATATATATATATATACATATATATATATGTGTATATATATATATGTATATACATATGTAATGCCAATAAAATGCCAATACTATATTGAATTCCCCAATCTAGGCCCCCAAAATGATTGGACCCAAGCGGAGTCAACGAAAGCAGAATGCCGCAGGCCTTAAGCCTCATTTGGTGACATTGGACAACCAGCACCTGCAACGGATTTCATGGGGATTCAACGAGACGGATGGTGACAGTTGTGACACTTGTGACACGTTGAAAAAGCGGCAAGGTCACCAAGGTGGATATGGCCAAAGTATGCCAAAGTATGCCAAATTTCAAGCTCAGCATTTTGGTATGGGAACCCCTGCGGTTCCCTCCCAGACCTCTGCGAAACGAGACCAAAGCAACTCATCCTGCTGTTCCCCATGGGTCTGGAAGATCTTCCCCAGCACCTGCGGCCGATTTGAAGGCCATGACACATCTGGGGAACCGCTGCTTGGAGGGGTTGAATTTGTGGCAAGAAAGACTTTTTTGTTTGCTACCCATCAAATGTTTGGGGTATCCAATCCAGAACCACAGCCATGTCCCAAGTCAAAATATGTGTGAACTGCAATTCCTTTGTTTTTTGCTAAATGATACGTTTTTGCACACTGTAAATTTATTGTTATCAACTTCATTCTTGCATGCACGTACGTGCAACTCATCAGCTAATGAAAATTATTCATCTTTTGAAATCATTAATCTCATGCCCCCAATATGAAACACCCCATAAATGGTCCCAAATGAGTGTTCTTATCCCCTACATCCATGGTGAAAACAGATCGTGCTAAGCAAAGAAGATCCCAGCTTTGACGACAACTGGTCCAACCTCAGAGGACACGGTCTTCAGAAACCCTGCCGCATTGGACGGCAGCACCTCTGGCTGCAAGACCCAAAAATATTTCACCAAGGTTCCAACGCGATCTGGATGACATTCACCTTCAAATATTCTAAGTTGGGCTTGGGTCCTTAAATTTCCCAACCATCATTTCTGGGAGATATAAATTCGTGCGACTGCGTGCCCGTGCCAAGCCCGACATGTCCATCAGGGCGCCCTCAATGGAATCCTTGGGCTGCGGCTGGAGCCCAAGGTGCTCAGAGATGCAGCACCAAACATCTTGGGCACAGCCAGGTAGTCTCCACAATATCTAATTCCTTAGACATAGCCATATGTTTCGAAGAAAAATGTAGACATGGCGCCATCAAAAAGTGGGAACCACCTTAAGAGTTGATTTTCGAATTTTCTGTCAACAAAATGGCAAAACAAAACAAAATGCAATCAATGCCACAAAATGCCACAACAATATAGTAGTCCCAAAAAAGATTTTTTAAAGAACGTGTCTCCAGGATGGTATAGATGATATTTTCCCCATATTTTTCCAAGTTTCGAACTGTTCTATCCTTTTTTGGGATTGCTATATCGCCATACTATTTGTCATCCTTCCGCTTCCCGCTGTTTGGTTTGGGCACCGCACCTTTTCCCTCAAGCTCTCCATGAAACTCCCCAGGTGCCTGTCATTTTTCTGTTACATCCTTGGTTGGTCAACATGTGCTGTTTTTAGGCTTTAATCCCAATGTTAAATGGATAAATGCCATTGTTTGCCGTTTTACCCTGCATGTTTGGCTTGTTGACACCAAGAACAACCATCCACCACTAGAGATTTACAATTTCGGCCTCCGTTGTGGTAGCCACCAGCGCAATCGCACGTCAGCGCAGGCTGTGCGGCGGAGTGTGGCAGGCACCGGGGCCTGACATATGAGTCTGCGGGAAAATGTGTTACCCAACAATTTGATAGGTAGTAAAGTTGATCATATTTTTTTCCCATATGTTTCCCAACTATTTGAGTGCCACATCTTGGGGTATCCTCCACTTAAAATGTGGAACAACCATGAACAACCTATATTGATATTAGTATAGTGATATACGCACATGTATTGATATAGATGCAAGTATGGATTATATACAGGATAGAGATAGATGTAGAATAATATAGAGAGGTAGATGTTTTTTTTCCGACCAGCTGGGGGTTTTTCACTGATGCAAAATGGAGATAAACATCCACAAATTATACGGATATGGCTTAAGGCTTACAAGGCTTAAGGGGGCGCAGATAGAGAAATGCTCTGAACCCAGAAAAAGCCACCATGAAATGAATCACCGAATCCACCAGGCGAATTCTGACATTGTCTCACAGTTTATCAGATCATTTTTCCTCCGATAATGGCAATTTTGGGAAATGATTTTGAGACAACCCAATTATCCCAATTGAATCCAATTGAGGATATGTCAAACATGCCCCATTCCGAGGATTCGACGAAGTCAGGTCAGCGAAGTCCTCACCCAGCCTTCACTCCCACGTGTAGTTCCAAGTGGGCACCAGCTGAGTTTAAACGTGGCAGAATCGCCTGGCAGGTCATCCCAGCGGTTGATAGCGCGATCCGATATGAAACTGGGGATATCGTACAAGTTGTACTGGCTTCAAAATGGTTCAATCGCACGCCACACCGCCCAGCCTCTGCCACTCCTGTAGCCACACTCCAGTTGCCTCTGGCATCAAAGGGTGAGGAAATTCGGATGTGATCAAGTTGCATAAGTTGCATTGGCTCAATGAAAAATATCCCAATTCTTATCTGTTCCCGTTGTCGGATGAAATCTTGTTCAATTCCACTGATTGTTGCTTAAAATTCCACAATTTTGCTCACCATCTTTGATTCAAAATCTCCATTGTTTGTTGGTCAAAGCCTCATGTTTGCTTGCTAAGCCCCATGTTTGCTGCGTAAATCCCAATCTTTCCGTTCCGTTGGATCCACTATTTGTGTTGTTTAAACAGTTTAAACCCACCATTCTTGTTGGTAAAAGCATGTAAAAGCCTCTCCCCGGCACCCTGCCCGGCACCCTGCCCGGCACCCTGCCTCCATAGCCCAACACACAGCCAGCGGCTCCATTGGGTAACAAGGCACGACCCAACATGCCTCATGTTTGGACAAAGCCAAAGGGGAATCTTTTCCAAGATTTACTTCGGTTTTGCTTCGTTTAGGAAATTAGCATGTGTTTCTGAAGGAAATAAAAAAGGATCAAAATTATTTGACCTACAAGGGCAAGACTTGCCAAAATGATAAGTATTTCATCTGGCGGTCCACTGCTTGATGCTTGCAGAATGAAGGACCATGCGGATGCAAAACGTTCAGCACTCTGCAGGGGTTCACTTCTTCTTCTTCTTTGTCGAGACCCTTCCATGAAGTCTGTGTATTCTCATCTTTCCAGTCTCCATTCGCGTCGGAAAGAATCGGCAAGCTGTGTTTTTTGGCTGGACCAGGATCACCAGGTATTAGGAATTAGAAATTGATTCGGGATCAGCCGTTCGATCTCCTTGCTTCGCATGTTCAGAACCTTGACAGTATTTCAGCTGTGTCAGAAATTCTGCCAAGAGGGGAACAAAGAAGTGGAAAAACTACCTATTGGTTGCCCCACGAATCGCAAATGGGTTGTATTGCCAATGATAACTGACAGCTGGGTCAATAGCCTACTTACTGACTGGAGTGACCACCAAGTAGGGTCGTAGTGCCCCTTCCAAAGCTCACAAATCTACACTGCTTTTTTGTTCTTCCTTGCTTGTGCAGGGAATGTTTGGACAACGTTTGGAAAGCAGAGCCTCTTAGTCCAAACTAAAACAGAAAAATCACCCCTCTGGTCTCTTTGAGGCCCAAAAATGCATTCAATTTGCCTACAGTCCTACTCAGGTCCATTTTTTACAGGTCCAGTGAACCGGGCTTCGATCTACTCAGGCGGCATAGCCATCTTGCTTGGCTTTCTTCAGGCGCACGAAATTGTCGGAGTCTTCCGGAGCCCAAACTTGATCCCCATTCTCCAGCTGAATGCGGTAGGGATTGCCATCGTCCCAGACCTTGAGGATCTTCCCACCTGGTCGGTTAGGTTATATATACCGGTTATATCTAAATACCCGTGGCCAACTCAAGATCCATCAATGTCTATCCCATATGCTCCATCTATGAAATATAGGTAAATATAGATATTCACTTGGTGATTTTGCCGGGTAAATATGTTAGTAAATATTCCAGCACCATGGAGCATTTGAGGAGAACTCACAACCTTTGCTATCTTTGAAGAAATACCCCATCTCACCACGTTTCAGCATGACATGTTGCCGCGCGAATCGCGCCTGACCAGCTTCCCACATTGGCCTCCACGAAATCTCCCACCTTGAAGCGTGGCTCTGCAGTCACCTTGCAGTCCATGAAGTTCTTCTCCAGATCAGCCTGGAAAAGAATCCACCATGCCCTACCTTTTTGGGACTTTTTGGGGTGTCAGCAGAAAAAAAACAACATTTGGGTGTGTCTGGAAATGGGGTATACCGTATACCCCTTAAAAAACATGCTACTGAATAGGAAAAATGATGATAAACCAAAAGATTTAGGGGTACCTTATTTTCAGACAAACCCACTTGAGTGGTGTCTAAATCCGTCCTTAGGTGCAAGTTGGATGCGCCAACCAGCTATGGTAGGGGGACAAAGGCAAGAATTTCGAGGTTTCGCGAGTTTTACCCACAAAACTTGGGATGTAAACCAAAAAGGATATGGCTTTAAATGGGGGTCGGCGCTGCAATAATAAGCTGGCATGCCAGCGGTCAATAAGAAGCACGTCTGCAAATATTCAGGATGATTCACATCATTGGCTGGGAGCCAGCAACCACAAAGATACTGAATGTATCTGAATGTGACCATCACCAGACCTCCACCTTCTCCAATCAGTTCTCCATGGGGCCTTATCCAGATTCTTGCCGATGAAAACAAATCTGCATGTCCTCGGTTCCTCAGGCTTCCACTTGAAGGAATCCTGGAAGCCACCGCTGAAAAGCATGTGCACACCTCAGGGTTCAAAGCCAGGGGTAGCCAACTCGTTTCCAAATCCTTTAGACTTTTGCAATGTATCATCGGCCGCCTCAGGGCGATACGACAATGTATAATAATAATAATCATCATCATCATCATCATAATAACTATAATAGTAATAATATCATTATGACGTTCAAAACCATCAAATTTGGAGGTTCCCAATCAATTCAGACAGCCCCAAACCAAAAGCCCAAATCATTAAAGCTCGATTTCCAAAGGCTCCACCTTGGAACACAAATTTGGTGTCCATGCCCTTCACTGCCATGACGCCCTTGTAGCGGAACATATCCTGGGCCTTGGTCTGCAGCATGATGCTCAACCAGCCTGGTTGCTCGGGCTATTCACATCATCCCTGATCATCCCTAGTATTCCCCAGTTTAACATAGTTTAACCTTGCCCCCTATGGTTTGGACAGGGAAAAAAACATGAAAACACCGAAAAACACCAAGTACCCTCTGGTTATTTAACATAGCCATGGAAAATGGCCCATTCATAGATGGTTTACCTGGGTTTACCTATTAAAAATGGTGATTTTCCATGGCTATGTTAAATAACCAGAGGGTAAATCCAAGAAAGGCAACGTTCCAACTTGTTCACATTCAGCTCGCCGTCAAACTTGAAGCTGATCGAACTCACAGTCTGGTCATGCTGATGCTCACCTACCAGGGGATCCAGGGGTGGCCAGTTGCGAGATCCGCAAGTCTACTGTGCTACCAGAATTCCCAGTTTTCCGAACTTCCTGAAATGTGTCAGTCCCAAAATTCATCAAAATTCCAAAACCTCCAGATCCACCCCATCCACCCTGCGCCCCGAGTCCCTGCGCCGCCTTCCGTATCCATGAACTGGGGATCCATCTCCAAGACCCGATCCAAGGAGAAGGCGTTGATGTTGATCAATTTCCTGGGTTCCACCTGTGGGTGAGAAATCTATGGTAGCAGAAACCATGTTTTTTAATCCCAAAATAATCAAAATATAAAAGTAGACTATACCCCTAATTCAGGGATTGTTCCGTGTTTTTGTTGAACCAAAGCACGTTACTTTTTCCGGTCAGGGCGGTCAGGAGGGTCAGGGAGGATTCCCAGTTCGTTGTTCTAACTGAAACTCGAAGAACCGTACTAATTGTCGCTCTTGTCAATCCATTGCGCTGTAGTAGCCCTAAAGTCCAAAAGAATCCTGAGGTAAAACAAGCTGAAATTAACCATGGAAACCATCAAACATCGGATTTGAGCACAAAAAATGGATGAACCAATAAACCAACAAAAGCGAGGATTCCACCTACAAACATGGGGGTGAGAACAACCAAGAATGGGGATTGACCTTCAATAATTTTGAGTCAAGCCAGCAAAAAAAATTGGCCAACGAAAACAATCCGGGAATTGGCCCACATTTGGCAATTTCTTCATTTATTAAGTTTATTACATCATTGTTTTCAGATTTTCTTCGTCATTTTTCGTCCCAGGCCTTGCTGTACTCAGTTCGAATGATCTCCACGGCACCGTTGATCTTTTTCACTTTGGCTTCCACCTCACCGAGTTTCACGTCATCCACCAGATCCGTTTTGTTCAAAATGATCCGGTCGGCAAAGGCGATCTGCTCCACGCTCTCATTTTCCACGCCTTGGGGGTTTCCCATGGGAGTTTCCCCAAGGCACGACTGGTGATTAACAACGACATCTACAAGTAGGTCTACGCATAAGGCATACCTGGCATAGGAATTTTCATGGGGACGCTGGCATAATTTCGGAAATGTCAATACAAACGGGTCGCAAAAAACACAGGCGGCCTTCCGGTTTCTCCTCTTCTAAATGTTCGACGATGTGTTTGGCATCCACAACCGTGATAATCCCATCCAGTTTGTAGGATTTCTGGATGTCATCATCCACAAAGAAGGTCTGGGCCACCGGAGCCGGATCCGCCAAGCCGGTGGTTTCAATGATGACGCCATCGATGCTGTCCAGTCTATCGCGCAAACGTTTCAGGACCTTCACCAAATCACCACGCACCGTGCAGCAGATACAGCCATTCATCACCTGGACACGAGAATGACAGCAGTGTCTGGGAAAAATTTGGATCATGTTTTTTTTTATCCTCCAAATCAATGGATTTTGAAAACAACATGGGGCAAATGCAGATGTGCAGCATGAAACATTTTTCCATTATTTCCTGCAGTCCCCATATAATTCAGCGTATTAACCCTCACCTTCAGTTTTTGTCACCAACGAAATGGAAAATACAACATGATTGACAATGCAAAAAACATAAAAAACTGATTTTTTTCCTTTGACTGCAAAGAACACCGGCAAAAACATTGCCAAATGGAACAAAAAAACAAAGTTGATCTGTTTTGGGGCTACCAACTCACCTCGATGATCTGCTCCTCAGAGTCCTCTTTGATGATGTTTTCATCCACCCCAACCTCGCCAAATTCATTCTCAATGATGGCGAATTTCATACCATGGTCTGGGGATTCCAAAATGTGGTTCAGCAATGTTGTCTTGCCAGAACCAAGAAATCCTGTGAGCACGGTCACAGGCACAACTTTTGACATGAAACCGTGCCAAGAAAACACAAGAGATGTGAACTTGAAACAAGCGCTACGCCGCCCGCGAGACTTGAGCAAACAATCAAAAAAAAAACATCAAAAAAATTGTGGAATGGACCACACGTCAGTTGCAATTTTTCATGCAATTCATAATGGTCTTCATGTTCGTCTGCTTCGGCATTTGTCCCAATACCAGTCTTATACGTTGGCATTTCTGAAAAAAATGCAGGTCTTGCATTCTAAAATTCCAAACAAGTGATAATGTGTATGCACCTTTCCCGCAGATTCGCCATATTTCAAGTTGTTCAATAATGGCAATACAAATGTACGTTCCCAGATCATCCCGATAATCACCAATTACACGTTCACCAATCATAAACAATTCGACCAATCACCTGTACTTCAGATTGGTCCATTTTGCACAACATCAATATGCACATGCCTGTGCATTGTCACAATTGCAGGAATAAATTTCAGCATGCGAGTCTATCGAGATCATATCTTTGCTGTTTCGGATTGACTGTTCACAAGCGTTTTCACGTGGAACAACCAAGAACAAAATATTTTGGAAGGATATCAAGACAAAACAGGGATTGCCGACCAAACACACGTTTGGGATGCTGATTTTGACTTGAAGCGCATGATACATACATGCAACACACCAGTTGTTTTTTTCTGTGATTAAACATTGGCATGAAATAGTGTTGTTTTACAATCCAACACATATATATATATGTGTGTGCATGCTCACGACCCCTTATCTTCCAACAATTTCCAAACAGTGCGACACAAACACAAAGCAACACATGCAAGTGCGGTAGTCTTGTGAAACTCAAACAAACTGTGTTGCGCCAAAGCGCAGGATCCCGAACAAACCACATGGATCATTTTACAAATTTGAAATAATCCCGGTTTCCGCACGCGTTCCGATGCTCTAATGGATGCCATGTGCGTCAAACACTCGTAGGCAAATTTTACAAATCTACAAATACGCCGCAACAGAACAAATTTTTATAATGCAAACTGTTGGAATGCGGAGTGGCAGCAAAACGGCGTTTTCCTATTTCACTCTGAGCCACTGACAGTTGAATGCAATCACACGTGTTGTGCAATGCAAGACAGTGCACTTCTCTGTTTGTGCGTGTCA
>Ga0126342_10015032_pt1:0-12500 | contig 13600 bp, 17 predicted proteins | sample Cyp1metagenome_FD_92528 | JGI IMG/M metagenome (GOLD analysis project Ga0126342, IMG submission 92528) | Coral microbial communities from Lord Howe Island, Old Settlement Bay, Australia - Cyphastrea 1 metagenome | ecosystem: Host-associated > Invertebrates > Cnidaria > Coral ...
AAGCTCGCACTCAAGAATGCCATGGATGTCAGAGAACTTCAGGCTGCCAGCTTGATGACTGTGCAGCTTCCCAAGGACAATCCAATGATCCAAGTAATGCTGACGGCCACTCGTGCATTCAACGATGAACAAGAGAAGGCCAAATCGTCCAACACTTCGCCGCCTGAAGGTCAGCCACACTGGCCTTACTGGAAGAATTGAACAAGAATGCCAGTGAGCAGGACAAGGAAATTCTCCAGCAGCATGTGCTCCAAAGCTGTGGGAACCCTTCTCTGGTTGCATGCTGTGTGCATGTTTGTCGAGTGAAGAAATGTTTTGACCAGTCCAAGATGAAGATTTGCATCGCTGCCAGTGAGTCGGTCAAGCCTGTTTTGCAAGTTTTTGAGAGTCACGTCCGAAACCAGGGCGGTAAGACGCTTCATGGACAGGCGCCAAAGGGTGTGGTCTGGAACGTGATGCGCAAACATTTCTAGATCAACTGTCCGACATGTTGAAGTGATTTGTTTTTGATTTTTGGTCCCGACGCTTGAGCGGCCAGCTTGATCCCGTTCACTCATTAGGGCATGAGCTATTTTGTTTGTGAGAGGGGGTTGGTTGTGCTGCTGTCGGGCCCGTGCCTTCTTTGCATTGCTGAGGGAGAGCAGTGAGCACTGTTCAGGAAATGTCTTTAACAGGTTGGGTCACAATGATGTGGCCTTGACTCAGCGAACATGGACTCATGCGACAGCTGCGAAGTGAAGCGAAGTGAAGTGAATTGACGTGAAGTGAAGTGAAGTGAAGTGCTGTGATGTGATGTGATGTGGTGTCATGTAATGTAATGTAATGTACTGTAATGTGATGTAATGTAATGTAATGTAATGCAATGGTATGTATGTATGTATGTACGTATGTATGCTAATGTATGGTAATGTACTGTAATGTACTGTTAATGTACCGTTAATGTATTGTTAATGTGATGCAATGTAATGTAATGTAATGTAATGTCATGTAATGTAATGTAATGTAACGTAATGTAATGTAATGTACTGGTATGTATGTATGCATGTATGTACGTAATGCAATGTACTGCAATGTGTTGTATGGTATGGCATGGAATGGCATGGTATGGTATGTATGTTATGTTATGTATGTATGTATGTATGCATGGATGTATGTACGTATGTATTGTATGTATGTATGTATGTAGGTAGGTAGGTAGGTAGGTAGGTAGATATGTATGTTATGTATGTTATGTATGTTATGTATGTTATGTATGTTATGTATGTTATGTATGTATGTATGTATGTATGTATGTATGTATGTATGTAATGTATGTATGTATGTAATGTAATGTAATGTAATGTAGTGTAATGTAATGTACTGTAATGTAATGTAATGTAATGTATGTATGTATATATATATATGTATGTATGTATGCATGCATGTATGTATGTATGTATGTATGTATGTATGTAGATATGTATGTATGTATGTATGTATGTATGTATGTATGTAATGTATGTAATGTATGTAATGTGTTTAATGTGTTTAATGTGTGTAATGTATGTAATGTATGTAATGTATGTAATGTATGTAATGTATGTAATGTATGTAATGTATGTAATGTATGTAATGTATGTAATGTATGTAATGTAAGGTAAAGTATGTATGTTTGTTTGTTTGTATGTATGTATGAACGGAATGTAATGTAATGTATTGTAATGTAATGTAATGTATGTATGTATGTTTGTATGTTTGTATGTATGTATGTTGGTGGGTATGTATGGTATGTATGGTATGTAGGGTATGTATTATATGTATGCATGGTATGTATGTAGGTATGTATGTTGGTATGTATGTTGGTATGTATGTTTGGTATGTATGTTTGGTATGTATGTTTGGTATGTATGTTTGGTATGTTTGGTATGTTTGGTATGTTTGGTATGTTTGGTACGTTTGGTATGTTTGTTATGTTTGGTATGTATGTATGTATGTATGCATGTATGTATGTATGTATGTATGTGGGAGCCGGTCGCAAATGCCAATCTAAGAATTATGAATCGGCCTTCATATCTTGACATCCGCGATTGTAAAAAACTGCATCGCGATTGATCGGCGATTGATATGCGATTGATGCAGTTATCTATTGTGTATATGGGAGAAAATCATTCTTTGCATAACCGCTGTTCATATTTGTAGTATGCTGCAGTCTTGTGTGCTGGGTTTGGCAGGGTCAATTGAGTCAAAAAAACAGTGGGCTGATTTACAGTAGTATTGTGCAATCCTTCGTTCAGAATTCCAGGCACCTCCGCAGCAATTTCGGATGTTTTTGGTAATTTTGGAATGTGCCATTTAGTTGGGGAACGACCATGAACGACATCCAGAACGACATTGGAACGACCTCATATATATATATACTAGCACTACCACTACCACTACTGCTGCTGCTACTCCAGCTACTACTACTACTGCTGCTGCTACTAGTACTACTGCTACTGCTACTACTACTACTACTACTACTCCTTCTCCTAGAGCTACTCCTACTACTACTGCTACTGCTACTCCTACTGCTACTGCTACTGCTACTGCTACTACTGCTACTACTACTACTACCACCGTTACTGCTACTGCTCCTGCTCCTGCTGCTGCTGCTACTACTACTGCTACTGCTACTGCTACTGCTACTGCTGCTACTACTACTACTACTACTACTACTACTGGTAGGACTAGTAGGACTAGTAGGACTAGTAGGACTAGTAGGACTAGTAGGACTAGTAGGACTAGTAGGACTAGTAGGACTAGTAGGACTAGTAGGACTAGTAGGACTAGTAGGACTAGTACTACTACTACTACTGCTGCTACTACTACTACTACTACTACTTCTACCACTGCTACTGCTACTGCGGCTGCTACTACTCTACTGCTACTGCTACTGCTACTGCTACTGCTGCTACTACTACTACTACTACTACTACTGATGCTACTACAACCACTATTGCTGCTACTTCTGTTACTATTACTAGTTCCAGTCAAACAAAACGGTCCATTGCTACTAGCGTGATATCAAAGATACTGAGGGCATAAACAGGTCTGAAACAGGTCTGAAACGGTCAAAACTTCAGTCTTTCCTACCAGCTCCCCTTCCCTGTTTCTCTTTCTTTGCTTTGGAATGGCTTCTTGGGTTTTGCTTTCCTATTAGATGCTATGAGTTTTCACCGGGCACTGTCACTTTTTTGAACATGTATGTTTGCTCTTCTATATTGCTTCATGTCCCGGACTCCACAGGCTGCAATTGGATCGCCTTTTGGGTGCTAATTTTTCCGGACCGCCATGGCTGCAATTAGAGTGCGTTCTGGGTGCTGCCTTCTCGGACCGCTGCATGTCTTTTCGGACCGCAATGGATGCAATCAGAATGCGTTTTGGGTGCTAAGTTTTCCGGACCGCCATGGCTGCAATTAGAGTGCGTTCTGGGTGCTGCCTTCTCGGAACGCTGCATGTCTTTTCGGACCGCAATGGACGCAATCAGAATGTGTTTCAATCACCTCGACAAGTTCTTCCAGCACCTCTGACAATGAATCAGAGGATTGATCGCTGTACAGGCTTGTGACTTGTATATATCTCTACGTCTATAGAAATATCTATTTTTATTTTCTGTACAGCTGCCATTGGAAAGAACAAAATCCCTCCGCGATTGTCACCTTTGGGGTCGCGATTGATTCGCGGTTGATCGGCGATTGTACCCTTCCCAGGAACCTGTATTTTGATCGACACCCATGTATGTAATGTATGTAGGTACGTACGTACGTACGTATGTATGTATGTATGCAAGGTATGTATGTATGTATGCATGCATGCATGCGTGCGTGCATGTAATGCATGTAATGTATGCGATGAATGTAATGTATGTAATGTATGTAATGTATGTGATTTATGTAATGTAATGTCCTGTACTGTTACGTAATGTAATGTAAGGTAATGTAAGTATGTATGTTTGTATGTATGTATGTACGTAATGGTTTGTAATGTAATGTGATGTAATGTAATCTTATGTAATGTAATGTAAGGTTATGTTGTGTAATGTTTTGTTGTGTAATGTAATGTAATGTAATGTTTTGTAATGTAATGTAATGTATTGTAATGTAATGTATTGGATTGGAATGGAATGGTATGTATGTATGTATGCATGGAATGTCTGTATGGTATGTATGTATGTGTGTACGTACGTATGTATGTATGTATGTATGTTTTGTGGGTATGTATGGTATGTATGGTATGTATTGTATGTATACATGGTATGTATTATGTATGTTGTTATGTACGTTTGGTATGTTTGGTACGTTTGGTATGTTTGGTATGTTTGGTATGTTTGATATGTTTGGTATGTTTGGTATGTATGTATGTATGTATGTATGTTTGGTGGGTATGTATGTATGTATGGTATGCATGGTATGTATTATATGTATGCATGGTATGTATGTTGGTATGTATGTATGTATGTATGTGTGTATGGTATGCATGGTATGTATTATATGTATGCATGGTATGTATGTTGGTATGTATGTTGGTATGTATGTTTGGTATGTTTGGTATGTTTGGTATGTTTGGCATGTTTGGCATGTTTGGCATGTTTGGTATGTTTGGTGTGTTTGGTATGTTTGGTATGTTTGGTATGTATGTATGTATGAATGTATGTATGTATGTATGTATTGGTATGGTATGGTATGCTATGGTATGGTATGGTATTGTATGGTATGTATGTGATGTTTGTTTGTTATTTCGTTTGTTTGTTTGTATGTATGCATGCATGCATGGATGCATGCATGCATGCATGTATGTATGTATGGTATGTATGGTATGTATGGTATGTATGTGTGTTATGTATGTCATGTAATGCAATGTAATTTGATGTAGTGTATTGGATTGGAATGGTATGTATGTATGTATGTATTGATGTGTGTATGTATGTATGCATGTATGTATGTATGGTGTAACAAATGGTATTTGTGTAATCTATGGTATGTATGTCATGTAATGTAATGCAATTTAATGTAATGTATTGGATTGGAATAGTATGTATGTATGTATAGTATGTATGTATGGTATGTATGTATGGTATGTATGCAATGTGTGTATGTATGGTATGTATGGTATGTATTATATGTATGCATGGTATGTATGTTGGTATGTATGTTTGGTATGTTTGGTATGCTTGGTATGCTTGGTATGTTGGGTATGTATGTATGTAATGTAATGTAATGTAATATAATGTAATGTATGTATGTATGTAATGTAATGTATGTAATGTATGTATGCATGCATGTATGTATGTATGCATGGATGGATGGATGGTATGTATGTATGTATGTATGTATGTATGGTATGTATGTATGGTATGTAATGTATGGTATGGTATGGTATGGTTTGCTTTGGTTTGGTATGGTATGGTATGTTTGTATGTATGTATGTATAGTTTTGTTTGTTTGTTTGGTTGTTGGTATGTATGTATGTATGGATGGATGGATGTATGTATGTATGTATGTATATGTATGTATATGTATGTACTGTTTTGTTTCCTTATTTTTTGTTGTGTTGTGTTATGTATGTATGTACGTACGTACGTATGTATGCTTGCATGTATGTATGTAGGTATACATACAATTTACATTTTTCTTTTTCAATTGTACCTGCTACAGTAAGCCGCTAAGCCGTGCCAAGCCTCTTTGTGATTTGCAGGCATTCGAAGCAGGACAAAGGCTCGGAGTGGTTTGGATTCACATGTCCGTGGTGCCCAGTTTATGGCTTCAGCATGCCCAAGGTTGTCAAGACATGCTTTTGATATCATTCGATAAAGCAAAAAGATATTGCCAGACCTTGCAAGTGACACCAAGTGACAACAAGTGACAGCAAGTAGCAGCAAGACAGGATGATCAAAGCCAAGTCAAGGAGCTCCAAGGCGAGCTACGACTTCGAAATAATTCGATCGCATGTGAGTCAGGTGAGAAAACGTTTTGCACGCTCGGAACTAGGCAGAACATGGTAGCGCGACCATTCCACAAGACTTTTTTTTGCGTTCTGGACTCATTCTAGACTCATTCTGGACTCAAGGCATTCTAAAAGAGAAGGAGGAGGAGTTGCTCTTTGTGATTTTGAAGCGGTGCATTCATTTTGATCTTGGCAAGCATATTATGAATTCTTAATCCACCAACAAATAAGCTCGGACGGCGTGGCAACTAGTCGCAATAGTCTTTTCGTAGTGTTGTCGTGTTGGCTGCCACCTTCGAACTGACAGGAGCTAATGAACTTCGCAGAGACAGCAAAACGTCGAGAAAAGCGCTTGGAAGATGAAGTTGTGCAACTACGAGAGGCCTCCCTGGTGATGCCTCAAGCAGCCTGAAGATCTCTTGACTGTAATGGAGGAACCGAGAGATTTACACAAACCGAAACAAAGTCGAAATATTTGAAGTGCTTTGAAACCACATCATGACATTTTTGGGTACTACAGAGTGCATCATAACTGGATACATAGAGATCATAGAGGAATTGCTGGTGACATGGTTACCTTCACGGTGATGAGTTGCAAACTGCTGCACGTGTATAGAATTCTTGCAGAACGTGTGTACATGCGTGTATAAATCCACAAGATTCCACAAGTATCTACATTGGCCTTCTTATTCTTTTGTGCCGATCCAGAAGGTCATTCATGAAATAAATGGCACAACGTTCCATGCTGAGGCATCAGCAAGGCCGATGCCCGGAACAGCACAATCAGTACACACAAGTAAGGCGCCAAAAGCTCTGGGTATTTCTCTGTAGGCCTGGGCAACTTGAGATGCAGACTTTAGGGTGGTGCCGTGGTTGGCTCTCCATCATCTTGAAGGACTAGAATCCCAGTGTCTCCACGCACTGACGCAATGAAATCGTTAATTTGGATTGGAGGCTGAAAAAGGAGGCTGTCAGGGCTGCAAGCGTATGAGTAAGACTCAGGAGTACTGTTGGCAAAAAGGCTGCGTAGGTCTAGCTCCAAGGATGATGATGATGATGATTATGATGATGGTGGTGGTGGTGGTGATGAGGATGAGGATGACGACGATGACGACGATGATGACGATGCCAATGATGACGATGATGACGATGACGGTCATGATGTCAATGATGTTTACTTGATGCTGATGCCACTACGGTGCTGCTACCCTGCCGCTATTGTAGTCATTGCCATTGTTGCCGTTGTTCCTGTGTTCCCGCTGTTCCCGTTGGTCCCGTTGTTCCCTTTGCCTTTGTTGAGCTTGAGGACGACGACGAGGATGATGAGGTAGAGCGCAATTGCTATACTGTTTCATACTGTTTCTACTTCGCGTTATCCTTGTTTCTCGTGCGTTTTTGCTCTGGCTCTTGCTGCTGCTGCTGCTGCTGCGGCTGCGACAGCGGCCCATAGTTGTTCAGCACTGACATTTGCTGCGATTGCAAATTTTACCTCCCGAAGGGCTAAAAACCAAAGCAAAATGGAAGATCGAGTTGTTAAGTTCATGCATGTTCATTCGCTTATATGAATCATTGGGAAGCGGCGTGTGGCGCTGCCCAATGCTTTGCCATTTCTTATCTCGTGGTGGCTTGTGGAACTTGTGAACCTGGGTTGAGACGAGGGCAACGAGACAGAAAGATGCAGAAAAGGATGGCAGACTAGGAAGTTCGAAACTGTAGCAGCATGCGTAAACCTTGGCTCTACAGGTCGCAAGGCTAGCGCAGGCATTTCGAAGTGATATTGCCCCAGGCAAACTGTAGCTTGCGATTTGAAGAGCAGGTTGTCGGTGCAGTGCATGCTGTACCCGCCAAGGAGCGTTCTGTGCCCCATTCTCCCAACAACCCTTGCACAGGTTACTCACAAATGTTTCTTGTCCTTGTCATTGTCGCAGGTTCGGCAAAAGGTGGAAGCACACCAGCCCCACACAGAGGACTGACATGAACAGACATGGACGGACATGGACTGACATGGACTGACATGAGCAGCAAATGCCTGGATTCCTTGAAATACACCACTGACCTTGGCAGGATGTCGCCAGTTGCAGCTCCGCAAGTCAGAAGGAGAACCTTAGCTGCAGGAAAAGCAAAGCGTTTAATCCCATCCATCCAGGTATAAACACTCCCCAGAAATCATGTGGGACCATTGAGGGGGTGCTTAGTATTAGGGTGATGGGATTAGTCCATGATGTTATGTACACAAGTGTATCTGCCGCCAACCCAATGAAAGAGAGCCCTTGTCTAGTAGTCTGTTTGTCGAATGCCTGCTGTTGCGCCGTGCGTTCTGCTCGCGTTTCTTCGCGGTGATTGTGATGACAGCCATCTAATCCCAAAAGTAAATGCGACTGAAAGACCCAGACGGACTTCGCATCGTGAAGCCAAATGCCATGTGAATATACGGTAACAACACTTAAATATGTAGAGGGCGGGCCAGACCGCGAGGCCCCGGAGGTAATATGAAATACCAGTTCGTATATTTAAATGTAGTTGCAGTATGTTTAAATGAATTGGATTCCGTATGTTTAAATGGCTGGGCGGGCCAAGTAAAACCTTCCCGGAGGTAGTCTAAGATACCAGTTCGTATATTTAAAAATCCGTATATTTAAATGTAGTTACCGTACAATAATATACAGCTGTTTGTGTTTGAGCAGATTTCATTTCCAGCTTTCAGCACTGGAAAGGGTTTGTTTTTGGGTTGACAGGCTTCTCTTAATTCAAGGGACGGTTCAAGAAGACTTATGTTCTGATGTTCTGGATCGGCCAAGGCCTTCAGACGACGTGGAAATGCTTAGAGCACTGGCTGCTTTGCGCCTGGCGCCCAGGCTCAGGATCTCTGGTCACGGGAAGCAAGGTTTTCAATTGCTCATTGTATCAACATGTTGTCAGCCATACCATACCCGTCATGTATGCTGTCCATGGGCCTATCCCTGGCATGTGTCAAGAGCTGCGGCAAGAGCAACCTAGTGATTTAGATCCAAGGTCTCACGATACAACATGATTCATGGTGCTTTACTTGGTAGTTGTGAATCACGGATGGCAGAGCGAATCCACTGATGGACCGAAAGGTGGTTGGAGTTGTGTTTTTTGGAGTGGTTGCAATGTTTGCAGTGGTCCCCTCACCACAAAAGCTGGATGCAGTCAGTGCGTAGTGCAGTTGTAGTTGTAATCGTAGTTGTAGTGTGGTGTAGTGGAGTTGTAGTTGTTATGTTGTGTAATTATTGTAGTGTAGTTGCAGTTGTTGTTGTGGTGTCGTGTGGTGTGGTGTAAGTAGTGTAATGTATTGTAGTGTGCTGTAGTGTTGTGTACTGTAGTTTGGTATAGTGTAGTGCAGTCTAGTGTAGTGTAGTGCAAGGTAGTGTAGTTGTAGTTGTAGTGTAGTGCAAGGCAGTGTAGTTTTGTGTAGTGCAATTTAGTGGTAGTTGCAATTGTAGTTGCGGTTGTAGTTGTAGTTGTAGTGTAATGTAATGTAATTAGTGTAGTGTAGCGTTGCGTAATGTAATGTAGTTGTAGTCGCATGTGTATTTGTAGTTGTACTGTGCTGCAGTTTAATTAGTGCAGTGTGGCGTAATGTGGTGTAGTTGTAATTGTAGTTGTAGCTGTGGTAGTAGTTGTTGTTGTAGTTGCTGTGTAATTAGTGTAGTGTAGTGTAATTAGATGTAATTAGTGTAGTGTAGTGTAATTAGCGTAGTGTAATGTACATAGTTTATTTGCATGTGTAGCTGTAGTAGTAGTAGTAGTAGTAGTAGTAGTAGTAGTAGTAGTAGTAGTAGTAGTAGTAGTAGTAGTAGTAGTAGTAGTAGTAGTAGTAGTAGTAGTAGTAGTGTAGTTGTAGTTGTAGTTGTTGTTGTTGTGGTCTATCTATCTATCTATCTGTCTGTCTGTCTGTCTGTCTGTCTGTCTGTTTATCTATCTATCTATCTATCTATCTACCTATCTATCTATCTATCTATCTGTCGAGCTGCAATCTGCAAGCTTGAATAGGCAGCAATTCTGCGAGACTTCCTCATTTTTGAACTTGACAACATCAAAAACGAGACAATTCTGCGAGACTTCCTCAATTTTTAAATTGACAACATCAAAAACGAAACAATTCTGCGAGACTTCCGCGATTTTCGAAGTTGACAACATCAAAAACGAAACAACTCTGCGAGACTTCCTTCAAAAATGGAAAGTTGAGTGCAGAGCTGACGGCCTCGTGCCAATGCGTTTTGTGTTTTTTCCACTCCCCCTGTCTAAAGTACTGCGCCCGCCACGAAAAAAAGTGATGCCAGGTCATACGAAGTGCTGCACCTGTCACGCAAAATCATCCTCCCAAAACTGAAGATCTGATGCACCAAAATGCAACCCTTCTCAGGAACGGACCTGATGAACATGTCTCTTGTATTGCGCCTGCCACGGAAAATGCATCCTCTTCAAATTCCCACGCCTGCCACCGTTTTTGCAAATGCTACAATTGCTCACTTTTGACAACGTGCACAATCCCTTGCCCATGCCACGCAGAACGATATCTGAACGTCCAAAAGTGCTCCGAACCCCTCAGTTTTTTTTGCACTTTTGACTTCGAAATGTGCTTCGCACATCTTCGCACCACAACTGCGTGCACTTTTTCGACATCTAAACTTCCAAAAGTGTTCCGAACACGAGGCGCTTTGTCCATTTTGACTTGGACATGTGCTTCGCGCCACAACGGCGTGCAACTTTTCATCTCTCCTCTGACCACATGGCTCCGCACCCGCCACTTTAGCGAGCCTACTTTTCGACCCTCCGGAGCCTCAGAATACTGAAAAAACACAGTGTTTCGCGACTTTCCTACCTTTTCGCGCACCTGGATCTTCTTGACTTTCTCGTTTTTGATCTTCTTTCTTCTTCTCTTCTCTTCTCTGACTCTTCCCATCTCTGCTTTTCATCTGTCCATATTGTCAGAAGTTTGACTTCTAAACTTCCTTCGGCTAGATGACGGGCAAGAGTGCAAGGCTGCATGACAATCATACAAGCGGCGACTCTGACGAAGATGTCAAAAAGGATTGTTGCGCAGGCGCAAACGAGATAAAATTGTGCAAAACTTGTGCCATTCCAAAAGCACTCTGCTCAAAACTTAGCTGGCTTGAAATGGAAGCATGACAAAAGACAAGTGCACAATCGCTATTTTTTTCGATATATTTTGATTTGAAAAACATTATCGAAGGAAGTTTAGAAGTCAAACTTCCGACAGATGCACAGATGCAGCAACAGTGGTGGGAAGAGTCAGCGAAGAGAAAGGAAGAAGAAAGAAGATCAAAGAGCGCGAAAAGGTAGAACAGTCGCGAAAAACTGTGTTTTTTCAATGTTTTGAGGCTCCGGAGGGTCGAAAAGTAGGCTCGCTAAAGCGGCGGGTGCAGAGCCATCTGGTCGGATGAGAGATCACAAAGTGCACGCGGTTGTGGCACGAAGCACACATCGAAGTCAAACTGTTAAAAGCACATCATTGTCGAAGGGCAGTTGGGCTGTCGAAAAAAGTGTACGCCGTTGTGGCGCGTAGCACATTTTCAAAGCACACCACGTTCGGACCACTTTTGGAAGTTGCGATGTGGAAAAAGCGCACGCGCTGTGGCGCAAAGCGCGTTTGGAAGTCAAAAGTGGTAAAAGCACATCATGTTCGGACCACTTTTGGGCGTTGAACTGTCATATCTTGTGGCAAGCGCGCCTGCCGAAAGCGACAAAAACGTGAGGGCTTGTAGCAGTTTCTAAAACGATGGCAAGCTTGGGGCGTTTGAGGGTGTTTGAAGAGGATCTGCAAGGATACATGTCGCGTGGCAGGTGCCGTACAAGAGACGTCTCCGCCAGGCATGGTAGGAGGTCAGGGAGCAAATTTCCTGAGAGGGGTTACATGTGTAGCATCACGCACTTTTTCGTGGCAGGCGCAATACTTAAGAGAGATGGAGTGGCAAAATCGCGAAACGCATTGGCACGAAGCCATCTGCTCTGCACTCAACTTGAAGGAAGCCTCGCAGAAGTGCTTTGGTTTTGATGTCGTCAACTTCAAAAGTTGGTTACGTTTCGCAAAATTTCTTCGTTTTGGAGCTGTGAACGAAGTTTCGCCGAATTGCTTCGATTTGGAGCTGGGAACCTTTTTCTTGAGGAAGTCTTGCAGAATGAATGGCTTCATTTTGGATCTGTCAACTTCCACTTTGGAAGGAAGTCTCGCAGAATTAATTGCTTCCTTTCAGATAGATGATAGATAGACGGATACATAGATAAGAAAAGATAAGATAAGATAAGACTAGATAGATAGATAGGTAGATAGGTAGATAGATAGATTGATAGATAGATAGGTAGGTAGATAGATAGATATATAGATAGGTAGGTAGATAGGTAGATCAATAGATAGATAGATGCATAGGTAGATAGATAGATAGATAGACTAGATTATATAGATTCGATTAGGTTAGATTAGATTAGAATAGGTTGGATAGATAAATAGAAAGATAGATAAGATAGATAGATAGATAGATAGGTAGATAGATAGA
>Ga0126342_10015033_pt1 | contig 13600 bp, 11 predicted proteins | sample Cyp1metagenome_FD_92528 | JGI IMG/M metagenome (GOLD analysis project Ga0126342, IMG submission 92528) | Coral microbial communities from Lord Howe Island, Old Settlement Bay, Australia - Cyphastrea 1 metagenome | ecosystem: Host-associated > Invertebrates > Cnidaria > Coral ...
AGAGTTTCAAACAAATCCCACTCCAAACCCAGAGCGTGAAAAGTGCGTGAAACGACCGTGAAAAACCCGTGAAAAGACAGTGAAAAACCCGTGAAAACCAATCAAAAACTTTGAGCATGGCAATGGAAACCACATATTTTTATTTACGGATTCGATTAGGCTCAGGGGAAAGGTCACCCTTTTTTGACCTTTAGTATGGCCAAATGGTAGATATATATCAGCAGTCAATGAATGTCTTTAAGTAAAGTCATGGCTTTACTTGGACGACAACGTTTAACTTTGTTCTTGGAAGTAGTGGGTATGTTAGTTTACCAGAGGGTATATTGCATGACGAATACGTTTCCATGTATATATTCTAATATATTCACATGTGACATACGTGATATGATATGATATAATCATATATACAGTAATCACATCTCCGGACAACAAGAAACCACCAAAAAAGGGCGATGTCTAGACCCTGGTTCAATTCCAGGAAAGGCTCCGTCCAGATGCGTCATGCCTGACTAAGCCTGATTGGGATCGTAGGACAGGCAAATTTTGGGGGCGAATTTGACTTTGGTTTGTTTCTCACTGGTGCTTAGTAGGGAATGAGGGAATGATCCACAATAACCATTAATAGTAATAATGCCAGCAACCCCCATTCACATCCATTCCCTACGTTTAGCACCAGTAAGGTTTTCAATGCCCAAAAATTTTGTGCCCAAAAGACCCAAATGACATCAGAATTTTCCATGTGACCTCAATGAATTGGGACATGCCCTCAAAAAACCTGAGGCAATTTGCCTGCTGACGGTACTGGGATGGTTCTTCCGCGCCCCCGCGTGGGGATATGGCTATTCCGAGCTCTTTCCGGACTGGGATGGCTAGGATGGTCCTCTCAAGATTCGGTAGAGAAAAGTGGCCAAATTCGGGGACTGAACATGGCGAGTTGGATGACTTAAACACCTTTGCATTTGCCGGAGCAAATGTTGATCGGGTCTTGGAAGCTTGGGGGTCACAGTGCTTGCCCTGGAGCCCGTAGAGCCCGTGGGGCTGTGAACGTTGCAATACCATGGGAAACTTACCCTCCAGTAACCTAACATACGTAGTAACATAGCCATTTCAAAATGGCCCATTATTAATCATTTATAGATGTTTTACTTGTAAACATCAGTAACCTCTAATAATTTAAGATAGCTATTTGAAATGACCCATTTATAGAGTTTTTACCTATTAAACATGGCTGATGTTCGATAGTTATGTTAGACGCATCGTGAGTCGCAGTCAGCAAGCCCACGCTGGTGTTGACGGGGGAGATCAACAAAAGACTACGTGTATATGATATGTATATGTTTATATAATACACTCACACACAGATATATATATATATATATGTCATATTATATTATATTATGTTATATTATATTATGTTATGTTATGTTATATTATATTATAATATTATATATATATATATCATATCTATGCACATACACGCACACAGACACTCTAATGTGTACAAAAAAACATATATATATATATACACATGTCCACAGCACAATCATTGATGGCCGCTCCGCAACCTCCAGGACCCCGACGCCTTTACGGATGCCACCGTGGTGCTGGCGGCCACGCTGCCCTTGTTTTTCATCCCAGGGAAAGAGGGAGGCGCCATTTTGCAGTGGAGCAAGATGCTTCGCTTGTAGGGGATTTACGGGATTTATGGGATTCGGGATGGGGGAATGATGGGATACCCTCTGGTTATGACTAACAGTTCGCCATGGAAAGATCCACCCATTTTATAGCTACGTAAACCATCTATTTCTATGGGCCATGGCTTCCATGGCTATGTAACAAATGACCAGATGGTACTTCAATTTTTTTTTTGGGGGGAAGACTGTTCAATGTTTTTTTTGGAGGAAAGAACGAATGGGCTATGAGACACTATGAACATGAGAAGAACCTCTTCGTTTGATTCAACCAGGGAAGTCCAACTTTCTGGTGGGATCTGCAGCAAGAGGAAGGTGGTTTAGGCTGACAGCCATCGGCTCCTGAACCGAGGATTCAAGGAAAGATGCCCATGGGACTCTTTCTGCTGCTTCTTGGGTGAGAAAGGACTGGGGATGAAGTCAAGCAGGAATGAAGGTTGAGCTCTGGTTTCGTTGGGGGTTGTGTTGGTTAATCATTTGAGGTCATTTATCACGTTTTTCGGGGTAACACTACCCCAAATTCTTTATTGATCCCGAATTCACATTGCCTTGTTTGGGAGAATGACTGAGTGGCACAACAGCAGCAGAAGGGCATGAAGACCGGTGCCTCATTTTGCCGGAACCCGAAGGATAATTGAGCAGCTTCAAAATAAACATGTTGATGGTTACAGGGGGTTATCACAATCGCCCTCCCATTCAAAAAACTGGCCCGAATCATGAATTGCAACAGGATTTCCAGTAGGCTTTAGTTAACTTTAGTTCCCCTACAAAAAAACGGGGAGTTTATGCTTTGGGGTTCCACCAAAAAATGGGTGAAGCCTGGACTGGTTGGTTTCCAAAGCCAAGGATCGGTGTCGGTTCGGCAATCTCTCACGCCTTTGACGAGAGTGGCTTGGGCTTCCCGGGCCCGGGGATGGTTTGATCGTTAGAACCACTTGGGAGGCTTTTGTTGGTGCTGAATGGTTACTGTTGGTACTACCTGTGGCGACCTTGCGGACTCGATGGCTTGATAGCAATTTACTGTGGTTGGCAGCACACTTTATTTTGCCACCTGTGGGCCATATCCAAATGGTGAATCGAGAGTTGCTGAAAAAGGCCCAATACAGCTCCGTTGCTTTTTGAATGACTGCGGAACATCCAAGAATACACACTATCCCATTTTCCACCATTTTACCAGACATTGTGGATATTCTACTAGACTTACTAGACCAGACATAGTTGGACTATATCATTCAACTATACCATTTGGTGGATATTCAACTATACCATGGTTTTATTATGGCCAGCACGATTTGATCGAAAAGAAATATGGGCCCCTTGGGATCTCGATTTAAGGTGGCCTTTCCCTGAAAATCGGTGATCAGATGAGCCTTGGTGCAACGGGCATGGCTTGAACTGCCCCACCAATTCCCCAATTCCTCTATGGATGTTACCAGCAGAATTGGCCATGTCTCAACCAATGGTGTGTTAGGATTTTTTGATGATCCTTTTCATTTGTCACATCAAGAAACTCTGAGATTGATGGAGGCAAAAGTTAACCCAAAGAGCGTAGAGCAACACTTGATCAAGTGCCAACATGTTGGTTGATGCTTTTGATGTGGCTGTGTATGTTGCGCCTTTTGTTTCTCCACTCAGATGAAAGTCCTGAGTCAACAATATTTTTTCTAAGTTTCCCCAAAAAAATTGGCACTAGATAGGTCTACACCAACATTTTCAGACTCATATAATTGCAGAGAAAACATGATGTTTTAGACATCAGATGTTTGATTTCCCAAATAGTAGACCAGCATATTCGACCCAGATATCAGATATTGGACTTTCTTAGCCGCGAGGTATCTCAATCAATTCCGAGTTCCAGGTTTGGAGAGCGACTCCACCCCATGTTTGAAATTAACCCCCATTCAAATAGCTATTTAATCCAACAGATTATCATATATGACCCAGTTATAATCCATCATATATGATTGAGTTATAATCATATAGCTATAAATAACTGGAGATTCATCATATATGACCCAGTTATTCATTGAGTTAGAATCCATAGGTTACACCTATTTTTTTAACTCAAGGGGCGCCTGGGTTTTCTGGGCCATGTCCTTTTCGGCGTAGACCTAGGAAAAGTGCCGCCGACAATCTGCCCATGGTCCTCTTTCAACTGGCCTGTATGCTCATGGCTGCCCTGATGTCCCAGGAAAGCAGTGCTGAAACGGTGCTGGCAGGTTGATCTGATGAACCAAATGATGGGAATATGGTGATTATATTGTGATTATATGGGAATATAAATAGCCTTGTTGATTGGGTAAGTATGGGTAAGTTATACTGTATTATACTCCATCCTCTTTGGGGTATGATCAACGTATTCTTCAAAATGTGATGGGACATGGCTATGGGTATGACTCCCATATCGTACCCATATCCCAGTATAATTATATCCCATCAAGGTTATACTCCAATATAATGTGATGCTATATGGGTATTTTGCAGGGCTCACCTTGGGTGCTAGGTGAAGGTGAAACACCGAAACCTCCATTAAAATGGCAGCAGGGGGAAATATAGGTTGACAGCTATCATCAATATCACAGAAAATGCCATGGAATGGATTGAAACATCCGAATTACAACTATTATCGAGATTTTATATCAGAAGTGGAAGTTCGGGCAACTATATATATATAAAAGGGGTGATGGAAGCAACAACTGTTGTCCTTTTCTGAGCGGTTGGTTAATGAGAATTTCCAGCTCCACTATTCGGGGCCTGGAATCTGATGTGGAACAAGAAAAGCCGCAATATTCAGTGCAGAAAAAGGATCCTGAGTCTTTATCCTCCAACATTCACTACCTACAAGTCTTACCGGGGCTAAGTCGATGACCATGAAAGCCAGAGTTGGCGATCCCAGGAGGGCTCGTGATTCCCTGATCTTCACCATTAGTCCCTCATTTTCAGACCCGTATCCAAAGAAGCCAAGAATGAGCAGCCGTGGATCGAAAGGCAACCAGTGATGTGGCTGTTGCGAACATCCTCCTCCCCATCACCTATGGCGTTGCCTTGTACCGGAGCAGATTTATGGCACCGCTGGGAGTGGTGAAAAAGCTGGTAGTCTACAATTTTGAATTTTGGAGTTTCCAATTTCCAGGAAGTTTTCATGGTAGTTTTTACCATTTTTCCATGAAGCCTGTTTTTTTTCTCCAAAAAAACAATGATTTTTCGAGTTTTCTGGCCATCATGGGCCATGATCATGGGATTCGAGGTCCATGGAGGTTGACCCCCTACTGCTGATGTTGCCGGTGGGGCTGGCCTGCTCCTTACCCTTCATGCTGCTCGGATCTGACGTGTCCTCCCCAGGTGGTGATACCCGTTATACCCGTTATACCCGTGAAAAACCCCCATGATAAGCCAATGTAATAGATGATAGCAAGGGGGATATTTTTTTGAAGGAAAAAGATGGAGAGCTTCAAGAGCTTCCAAGGGAAAGATGGACATTTGATACGCAATAATGGAGATTGCGCAAGAGAAACCGGCAATGTTCCAGCAAAACACTGGATTTTTTTGGATTTAACACTTCAACGATGGGTTTCATTCGCCAACAAAATGCCGAGCCAATCTCTTGCATGGTCCATATCCAGGTACCCAAGAATGCTCGTGAGGTATTTTGGGCCACATGCTTTGCCTATATATAATTATAATTAACAATATACAGTATATGATACACGTATATATATATATATATATACAGACTATAAATATATACTTGTACCATATACTGTATATTATACACATATTCTCTGTATTCAGGTACATGCTGATCTTGAATAGGTCGACAATCGCTGTGGTCGGGCAAGCCCGTGAGGTTGGTGGTGAGCACACCGCCCAATGCCATCGCCTTCCAGACGGGCTTCATCACCCAGAGAGATCTGCTGTGCTTTGGAGCGTCGCTGGGCGATGGATGTCATTCCCATTTTTTGAAGTCCAAGTGGATATGGGTATGGATCAATACCAATTAATACCATTTTTAGGGGGATGAACATCCATTTACCAGCTATTTTGATGTTCACCAGGGGTACAAGGTTTTGACACACTGCCATATGATGTGTGGATAGATCCTTATAGATAGATAGATCCTGATTCATAAGGATGTTCTCAACTGGGGCCAGGTGTCCCCGAAAGACAATTGGGATCGTCCAACAAGCTTCGACATCTATTGTGGAAAAACAAGATAAGGTGTCTTCAACCCCTCCAGTTCTTCTTGATCCATGATTTTCAACATGCCATCCCATTACAAATAAGTGGGAGATGCCAGCCCACGCGAATCGCGAGGCCACTGACGCTCTCTGGGTTGTTTGTGACGCCTCCCGGCTCTAGAGGAACCGCCCCGCCATTGGGGGTTTCTATGGCCGGCCAAGCACTCCATGCGCTGGCATCGGGATTTCCCCATGATCCCACTGAAAGACAGGAATTTCCAGTTTTCCAGTGCACCCTTTTTTTCAACACGGCAAGAGTGATGAGCTGCATCGGTCCCAAAACCCTGAGTTTCATTCACCTTCTCGGTGCAGCCTCCTGTCTTTTACAGACATCTGGAAAGCCCACCATTCCACCATGTGTTTTTTCATTTTGCCTGAGAAACCATGGGGGTTTCCATAGGGGTTTCCATATCTCTATGTCAATTTGCTGGCAGAAAATTCGTGGGTCAAGCGGTTACTAATCTCCCCCTTATGCATCCAATATTCCTGCTGGTTGACATCCGCTTCTTGCCGGTGGATGCCCCAGAGTAACCAAAACCATCCAAAACAGTAGTCATTAGAGGGGGTTCATCGGCCCGACAAATTGAGGTGTGTCTAACCATGTCTGAACATAACCCCCTATTTGGACAAAAATGAGTGGATTTGGAGTACACCCCGTCATTTGTGACGAACATCGCTGTCTGCGGAGGTTCGCCTTCTGCTTCCTGATTGCTTTCAAGCTGTTGGACATCGATGGGGGCGCATGAGCGTGGCGGGGCAGCGAAGCGGGAGATGAAGGGCAGCAAAAACACCCCATGGATATGTGCGAAGATGGGGGATCGCCCAACTTATGGCAAGTTTCAACTTTTTTTTTTGGTTTGACGGTTTGTTGACCATAGATTCTTAGAGTATCTTCATTCCTGGACAGACACATCTGTTGAAGATGTTGAAGACACTTTTTGGTAGAGGAAAGAATTTTTTAATTGCTCAGGTAGACCCCATTGTTGACCATATCCTAAAGGGTCATGTGTTGATGGTTCCGCACATGCTTCATTTTCCAATTTGTGTTTGGAATGATGATGCTAGCTTGACCTATATTTTCAGCTTAACATACCCACCGCGTTACTTACTGATGAGATTCCAATGTCCTTTGCTAAACTTTTGCCCTTTATGTGCACTGTTTGCAGCATGGAAGTTTGGGGCGGCGCGTGGTTTCGAGATCCCCGGTCGGTGAATGCCTATGGAATGCCTAGCCTTGGTCACTATAAAATGCTTTGCAAATGCTGAGGGGTATCAAGGACAGGGGATGTTGCGAGGTTTCAAGTTGGGCATGTCTCTACATCGGGAGCCAGCCAGACCAAGACATTTATATAATTTGAAGAGCTTAACTATAGCTTTTGAGGCCCCACAAGTAAGACACGCCCCACGGCCGCGGCCTGTGGATAGCCATGCAGTGGGCAAGGTTGAAATTGTCCCGCCATTGTCTTCAATGTGAACTGGGCGATGTGTTGAAAGATGTTGAAAGATAGAATTTTCGAAAGTGTTTGCCCTCAATAAAAAGCTCTTGGTATGGTTCTTCATACAGTACTTCCCAGCTACACATGGCACACTGGGTAACTGGGGCATGTTTATGGGGAAACACAGCATTGAGTGTAAGATCTTACGAGCAACCAAACCCTTGCGCTCCAACGTGGGTCTTGATGAGTCAACACTCCAATACCCAGGTTGAGAGGAGTTGCAAGTACTTGGATGTGCATCCCAGCAAGGCAAGTAAGTGGGTAACAAGATGTAACAAACATATTACACCCCCGCCACATGTTGAATGTACCCTAGTTGTATATGGTTTATGAACCACTTAGACAGTGGGATGCCCCAAGTAGTGATTCCCATTTTGGTGAGTTGATGTTCACGGGAGTTATCAACAGCTCTGCGGGCGCTTCTCCCGGTTTTGCGCACTTCGAAAGGAGGAACCCCCATATTTGGGGATGGTCATACCAAAATTCATAGTGAATCATCATGGCCAATATAAGGAGTCCCAATAATGATTGGATGACCATAACCGCCAATTTCCGATATACATTCATATACCATGTTGGACAATGCCACTGGAACCAAGTTCTCATGTTTTCTCAGTGGATCAACCTTTCCCACCGCAGACGTTCGCGCCATCCCGTGCGCTTCGATGAGCATCCCGAACTGCCAAAATCTGGCAGTCCCAGAAGCTGGCAGCTTTGAGCCAGAAAGAGCGCTGCTTTTGGGACCCTCAAAACAGCAAGAGTTGGGATACAAAAAAAAATCTTTTGAAATTGTCTTTCAGTAGAAAGTGGAAACTATTGACTTTGGGCTTCTCCCCAATTTTTCAGCACCCAGAAATCTGCAGATTTCTTCATTTTGCGGTACCTGACTCTGAACAGATCAATTGGATATTGTCAAGCCATTGGCGTAGGCGGGGGAAGTGTCCAGACGATTGGGCAACTCTGCGTTTCAGCGCCAATTTTCAAAGAAACCATTGAGACCGGTCCAGCAAATTCGAACCCGAACGGAAACGTTCGTATTACGGACACCGATAGTGTTGTGAAACATTAATGATGAACCAACATTTTGACAAAACGAATTGTGATACATCAGTTGTAAACGAAGTGAACCAAACTCAATTGGTGTGACATATGAATTGGAAGCGCCCACTTGGCTTTTCGGCTCGAACCGACCTGGGTCAGCTTTTAGGTAAAGCCAGATGGGGCTCTTTTCAGATGAACATTGAAGTGTCAGCAACTGGTGATCAAGGACCTTAACCTGGTTGGCGGTTTGGAACATGAATTTTATGAATTTCCATATAATATATTGGGAATGTCATCATCCCAACTGACGAACTCATATTTTTCAGAGGGGTAGGTATACCACCAACCAGTAACTGTTTTTCAGGGTTGAAAAGTTGAAACCACCAACCAGACCGTCTGGATGAATTCTAGCACATTATAGCAACCTCACGTGGTGACGTCAATTGTGGCTAGTAAGCAGAACCCTAAACCCAAATGACCTTAAACTTTTCAGGTTGTTTTTTTTTTTGTAATTTAGGTAGCAGTTTCTTGGTCCAGGCAAGGGTCCAGTTGTTGGGGCCTCTGCTGGCCCCTTGTGCCCAATCCACGATGGCCCACAATGGTGAGCAACATAGGTTTGTTGGCCCTTGGTGAATATATCCAAAATTATAAGTTCAATCAGCATCCATATATTTTTCTCGGTGATTTTTCCCATTCATCATTCAATTATTTCGGAAAAACAATATTCTTTTCCAGGCCAAGATATACAAGATTTGATTTGTCAGAGAAACACATCGTGCCATGGGCTACACGAAGGGCCGCGCGCGGCGTGCGGCTGAAAAGCTCACAGAGAAGCACATTGCGGTGAGGCTTCTGGTTTCCAAACCCAAACGGGGCTTTAAGCCGTAAATAATGGTTATTAATGGTCTACTAATGGTAATAGTTATTAATGGTGACGAATGGGGGTTTTCCACAATGCCATTTTTACCACCCATGTGGGAATGGTAACTATATGGTAATATTATATATATATATATCACCTATAAAAATGGTAATGACTGGGGGATGGTTTATGGTATTGTTTTGCCCACATTAAGCAACAACGATGGGGATATATGAATCCTCGATGGGGATTTATGGATCCATCTTCACCAAGATCAGGATTTCATGAAATCGAAACATCCTGGGCAAATTCCAAGCAACATCCTGGGGGATTTTTCAATGGGGGAAAAGATATTTTCTATGAGAATGGTGGGTTTGCCAGCAATGGGGTGATGATGTGTGGCCGAACTTTGAAAAGGTGAATGATCAGAATTTGGCCAGATGTTTGGGAAGACTTGACATCTTTTACAGCCGCTAAACCCTGAACCTCTCAGGAAAGAAGACACTGTTTGAGTCCCACGTTTGGGTAAACCGACCGGGATCGACTGGGATAAGATTCCTATGTTGGTATGCAATGCAATATTTATTTTGGTATGCATTTCTAACCGGGCAAACTTTGGTTGAGTAGGTCATTTGTTTCATTTCTTGCAATAAATTGGGATGTTTTCATACCCAGCTGACAACAACGATGCTTTTTGTTTTGATTGGCATCCAAGATTGGCGTTTTGGAATAGAAAAATCAACAATCCAACGACTTTGTTTCGGTTTGCTACATTTAAAACCATCATCTATTACCCTGTGGTAAACTAACATAGCCATTGACCATGGCCCAGTCGAAATAGTTGATTTACCCATCTATTTCCATGGTGATTTTCCCATCAGTTATGTATGGAAAATCACCATTCTTAATGGGTAAATCCACTATAAATCACCATTTTCGCATCAGTTATGTGAACGTTTACCAGAGGCTAACGTGACGGTAAAGCCACCATTTCGCTGCTCAAATCCACCGAATCCACCGGTGGTTTTTGTGGAACATCCACGCTTTGGCCCAGGCATGACGGCAGCTCAGTTCTCTATGAGGCGTCCAATGGACGGACCTACAAGCGTCCTGGCGACGGAGCAAACGGTGTGGTTGACGACTTGGTGAACTCAGGTTTATGTATATATATATATTATATCTATAGTTGTATAATGGATTTATGAAGCAACTTGATACAACATGATATAACTATAGTTGTATAATGGATTTATGAAGCAACTTGATACAACATGATATAACTATAGTTGTATAATGGATTTATGAAGCAACTTGATACAACATAATATAACCATAGTTGTATAATGAATTTATGAAGCAACTTGATATAACTTGATATAATACGATATAACCATAGTTGTATAATGGGTTTATGAAGCAACAAACATAACTTGGCCTCACATTGTAGGTTTTAGCTGAATAGGGATCAACCATGAATAGAGATGCCGATACCAAGCACCAAATGACGGTCCTTAGTTCAATCGGATGTTCTAGGTCTAGGTCTAGGTAAAAGAGGAGCGACAAATTGACAAATACAGTACCCTCTGGTAATTTGTTACATAGCTATTGAAGCCATGGCCCAGTCGAAATAGTGAGTTTTCCCACTAATAGCATGGTGATTTTCCCATCAGTTATGTATGGAAAATCACCATTCTTAATGGGTAAATCCACTATAAATCACCATTTTCCATAGTTATGTGAACGTTTACCAGAGGGTGAACCATGGGGGATTGACCACGAGGCGAAAAAAATGGGTCTTGGGCAAGGCCACTTGGCGGTTGACACACCAAGTAGCCACACACCGGGACTGATTTTCTGGCCATTTGTAGAGCCGAATGAGACTGACTGAAAAATAGGCAATAGTTATACATAAGCCATCTGAAATCTGAAAGATTCCATGCCAATTTCTTTGGCAATTGCTGCTACTGAAGCTCTGAGTTTTGATCTATCTCCATGGAAACCACAGAAATCCGAACGAAGAAGATCACCAGTGACCCCCCAATGATAGCTGCTTAGTAAACCCTTATTAGTTGTTGTGAGTTGTTGTGGGTGGTTAGTAAACTTTGAGTTGACTCTTGTGATTAGGGGAAGTCACCTTTGGGGGGTTGTCCCAGTATATCCCATTACATCCTCATTATTTTTGACTTTATACACCCAATAACATCCGTATATATATATATATATATCCTCATATATCATGATATATTACAATATATATATATCCTATTCTATCCATTTTTTATAAACATATCCCATGATATTCTCAGGATTTAATCCATGGTTATTTCTCCCGTTGACCGTAGGAACCGTTGCCCCGCGGGTGCCGGTGGTTGAATCCCCACGGACGAGGATCGATGTGCTCGACATGATACAGCTGAACCTCTCGAAGGGCACCAGGTGAATCATATAGAATAGGCATTTCTATTTCCATGTATTTACACACCCACACATATATATATATATACATACATATATATATATATATACTGTATGTATATATATAATTATATATATATATACATATATATATATATATATATATATATGTGGTACCCCCCAATATCAGCGGTGTGAGTGTACGATATGATAGTTAGTATTATTACTGAATAACTAGGGGATATCATATTATATATATATGATATCTCTCCTCCCAAAGATCTACCACTCCCCGAAGTCAAACAGATTCCCAGTCCCGTTTGCAAACGTTTGCACACCCTTGGATTCAAGATTCAAGGCTCTCAGAAAACTTCTTGAATCCAATTAGTAGTGGCTCACTACTTGCATCCGGTCTGGCGTACAAGTCTCTGCGCGGCTGCTCGCCTTCTCTTTCGCGTCAGCCACAGAATCTACGATGATTTTGGCAAACGTTTGGAAAGGCTGCGAAAGAATCATGTTGAGCGAAAGGAGGGAGAAGGAGATAGTCTTCGGCACGCGCCTGGACAGATGCAGCAGCCGATAAAGCCACTTTGCCCGCTGCACACAGCCAGGGAGCGGCAAGACAGTGGTCTGGCCTTCTCCACATTGGTGTTGAATAGGCTGAAACCGCAGATGACTGTCTGAAGAGCTCCTGGGCCTAAAACAGGCTTATGCAATAAAAAAAGGCTCATCTGAAGATAAAATGGCAAAACTTTGCCATTAAAACATGCTCATCTCAAGATAAAATGCCAAGAGTTTGCCATTCAAACAGGCTCATCTTAAGAAAAACAGGCCAGACTTTGCCATTGAAACCGGCTTATCTTAAGATAAGATTGCCAGAATTTGCAAAATTCAAAACCGGTCATCTGAAGAGAAATTGGCCAGAGTTTGCCATTTATTTCCACATAGGCATGTTTTCATGGCAACATATTTTCTAATTCAAGCACCCTGTCTATCCCATCTATCCCATCTATCCCATCTATCCCATCTATCCCATCTATCCCATCTATCCAATCTACCCAATCTCTATCCAATCTATCCTGTCTATCCTGTCTATCCTGTCCATCCTGTCTATCCTGTCCATCCTGTCTATCCTATCCTATCCTATCCATCTATCTATCCATCTATCTATCTATCCATCTATCTATCTATCTGTCTATCTATCTGTCTATCTATCTATCTACCTATCTATCTATCTATCTATCTGTACATACAGACAGACATACATTTACATTACATTACATTACATTACATTGCATGCATGCATGCATACAGGCAGACAGACAGACAGACATACATACAGACAGACATACATACAGACAGACATACATACAGACAGACATACATACAGACAGACATACATACACAGACATACATACACATACATACATATACATACAGATACAAACATATACATGCATTTACATACATATACATACATATACATACATATACATACATATACATACATATATACATACATATATACATACATATACATACATATACATACACACATACATATATATATATACATACATACATATACATACATATACATACATTTACATATATATATATATACATACATATATATATATATACATACATATACATACATATACATACATATACATACATATACATATATATATATATATATACACATACACATACATACCATTACATACCATGACATACCATTACATACCATGACATACCATTACATACCATTACATACCATTACATACCATTACATACCATTACATACCATTACATACCATTACATACCATTACATACCATTACATACCATTACA
>Ga0126342_10015034_pt1 | contig 13599 bp, 12 predicted proteins | sample Cyp1metagenome_FD_92528 | JGI IMG/M metagenome (GOLD analysis project Ga0126342, IMG submission 92528) | Coral microbial communities from Lord Howe Island, Old Settlement Bay, Australia - Cyphastrea 1 metagenome | ecosystem: Host-associated > Invertebrates > Cnidaria > Coral ...
CCCCCACCCCCCCACCCACCCCCACACCCAAAATATCCACACGCGCATCGCCTCTTACTGGTGTTGACACCAAAAGCTGGATAGAGCCACGGCCTGTTTAGTGTCGGGAAGCTGCTCAGAGTTGGTGGAACAAATAAGGGACTTCTATGCACAGTGTCAACTCCCAAGACATCCGAAAAAGTCAATTGAACAAGCGATCTCAGCAGAAGTTCAAGGAGCTTGGGTAGACGGGGGGTCAGGTACAGTGACGGTAAAGCCTGGCAAGGTGGCCAAGTACATCAAACTAGCACTGGAGATAATTGGTAGAGGAAAAGCTTCCCAGAGGGAGCTACAGGTGGTTGGCGGAGGGTTCGCATACATTGCTATGTTCTATCTTCTTTGAACAAAATCTGGAGGGCCATTGTAGAGGATGGACGTTTTTCTCCCCACGTCTAATTTCCTCTGCGGAGAGAGGTCCTCATTGAATTGATTAGGTTCATGGGCCTTTGCCCTTTGAGTTTGATTAATCTCCATTGCCAATTTGATGATATGGTTACAGCTAGCGATGCATCGACCCATGCTAGAGGGATCTGCAAGAGTAGGGGTGTCACTCCATATGGCCTGGCAGCAAGCCTTAGCAATGTACGGGGAGACATCTATTCGATGGCATCGGAGCACTGCGGGTAGCTCCGGATGCTCTCAAAGCCCCAGTTGCGGGCCATGTGTCGAGGAGAAATCCGCCAAGGCTCAGAGAGTGGTTGAGGCCAGAGGCCAATTTTCCGGATCGATAGATGATGAAGTTGTCCGAGGTTGGTCGCTCAAATACTCGACTGTGGGCGTGGTTTTGGTGGGATCAGGACCGCTTTGACAAGGAGTATCAGGTTTAAACTCAGACAGAAAGGGTGCCTTGAAGGACCAGCGAAGCAAACTCTTCAAGCACGCACAGGATCGTTGGGCTTTGCCGCAAATACTTCCCTTGGGCTCAGGTGCTGAATTCGACTCCCAACCTTGGTTCATAGATTCCAGCGGAATCAGTCTGGCACATCGTCCCAGGCTTTACTGGATAGAACTCCAAGAAGCTGAGGGTGTGGAGATCTACTGGGAATGGACAACTGCCAATCTGTGGCCAGGTGGATTTGAAGGCAAGCATTGAAGAGAAGTTGTTCTTGGAGCCAGGATGGAAGCGCATGGGAGATAAACCTCTCCCAACTTTCACCACTTTGAGGCCAAGTCCTAAGCCATTGCGTCGTCCTGCAGGCTTGCGCGATTGCTCGGCTGAAGAACTGGAACGTTGGAAGGCAGACGAACACCGGTTCCCCCCATATCAGTACAAGGCCTACCATCATTGCTTGGTAAATTCATAGGGGAGTCTTCGAACTCGAAACATCAAAGAACGGGAGGTAATCCTGCCTTCCCTCCCAACTATACAAAGCAATGCATGAAGAAGAGCGAGCATGGGCGCACACATCATGAAGATTGTAGGTTGGCCCTCACGGGAAACAACCGGTCTGTAGGGATAGTTGCTTGGTTATTAGGCCAACTCCTTTAACCCTTGATCATTGCTCCTATTTCACTTACAAGAACTTGTTACTTATCTCACCCGGGACAGCAACCTGAACTTCAAGGTCTCCTCCTACGTCCTCCTATGTCGCAAGGCACTAGAATGTTCTCCCCATCTTCAAAACTGGTTACAAAGCTCTCGGGTCTAGTGTCCCTGAAAGGGGGGGATTTGATGCTGCAGAGGGCTACTGATGTACTGGTGAAATTTCAGCGACTTCGTGCGGGAGTTCCTTCAAACTTGTGGCGTTGGGAAACTGTAGCCGGTTGGCAATGGGGAGGGGATCCTGAACACATCAACGTTCTGGAGGCAAAACCTTTTCTTACTACAGTGAAATGGAGGGTTTATCAACGTAAACAAACAAATGTCAGGTGTGTGCATTTGGTTGACAGCTTGGTAGCTCCACGTGTGCTTACAAGAGGGCGGTCTTCATCCAGAAAGATGAGACGGACCATGATGCGGATCAGCGCTTACCTACTCGCAAGCGGACTCCAGCCCATTTGGGCCTATGTGGATACAAAAGAATACAAAAGACAACCCAGCAGACGGACCGTCTCGCTGGGGAATAAAAAACGATGGTTAAAAAAGTAGGAACAAGTCCTGAGTCTGCAGCAAAGAAGGAAGGCGCAAAATCTTCAAACAAATGGGAGCCCTCAAAGCCTCACAGTGCAAGCAGCTACTAAACTCCGGTATTCAGCGGGTCTACGAAGCTTTTTTGATTTTCTGAAAAAAATTGAAAAAAGATGAAAAAAGAAGGTCTTGAATTACATCGACAAAGAGATCATATGGACGCTTTGGTTTCGGACTATCTAGAGTACCTTTGGGCACAGGGTGAAGGGAGTGCCACTGGAAGTAGCTTCATGGCTGCCCTGCAAGACTACACGCTTAAACTTAAGCACAACCTCCCTGGTTCCTGGAGATTGATGAAGACATGGACTACCATGAAGTGCCTACGCGCGCACCCCCTCTCAGTGAGTCTGTGTTGGCAATGGTAGGTTGGGCTATCACCCAAGAACATTACACTTTTGCACTGAGTCTGCTAGTAGCTTTCTACGGTCTCCTTCGCACGGGGTAGTTGTTAGCTATTCCATCTTGGTAAATTCATACGGTTTCTCAATTTCAACCTGCAGTCATAAACCTAGGCATGACCAAGTCAGGCAAAAGGCAAGGAGCGGCTGAGAGTGTTACTCTCACCGAACAACATGTTTTGACCCATTTGTGGGATTGGAAACGCCGCGTTCCTCCCCACGCTTTCCTTACTGTAAAGCCTCATGCCTGGCGTGCTTTGTTTGCTGACTGCATTCAGAAACTGAAACTTACCCAATGGGAAATTAGACCACACTCACTGCGACGTGGCGGAGCCACCCACTTGTTTGTCAAATGTGGATCACTAGATAAGGTGGTCCTAGCTGGCCGATGGACAGCTGTCAAAACCGCTCGAATTTACATAAATTCCGGCTTAGCAATGCTTTCGGAAATCAAAATCTCAAAACCTCTCCTTTCCCCGTTTCACAAAATATTTTCTACTTGGAAATTAAAGCCTTCGCCTGCAAAGAGAGCAGGACTGGGGGACGTGGAAAGAAGCGCTCGGCGCAAAATTTGGGAACGAAAGGAGGGGGGAAGCCTTATATTTTTTTTGAAGAAAGCTGTGCCTGGGATATTTCTCTGGTGCGGCGAGATTTTCAGAAGGCACGGGAAAGTGATCTTCTCTCCAGTGTGGCGGAGAAAGATTCACTTGAGTCCCTTAAGGGGGTGGGGTTACCTTCTTTGACAACCAAACAATTTTCTACCTTTTCGAACTGTTTCAATTTGACTAAATTGGTCTGCAACGCATGTGAAAACAATGTGTTGTGAGTGTTTTATATACATTTAGAGGGAGAGAGGCTGCTATTTTGAAAAAACAGTTTCACAGTTAGTAAATTGGAAAGTGGTGCCTCAGTTTAACATAACTGCAACAACTGCTGGGTTTACGTAGATATATCCTGATATATCCACAATGGTGGTTAGTTATACACCAGCTCGCAACTGGGGAGCACCACCCTGTATATCTCCGTCGCCGTGCTAGAATATGGATTTGCAGTAATTATATAATCAGTTTCAACAACCCTAAACAGATAAATCAGTTGAAAAGAGTGTGCTGAATGAAATATGAAGATATTTTAAATATATGCTAATTGTGTTTTATGGGAAATCATGTGGTATATGTGGGAAAAATGATGAAAACGTGGTCGTGCTCACATGCTGGATTTGTCTTTATGTTGGGACAATTGTTTCCATCATGCTTAGGGTTGCTATATTTTATTTCTTGGGATACCTATATGGAGTTTGACCCCATGAATCAAGTAAGACAATACTATGATACGGATCTTGGGAGTATGCAAGATCATAATCAATGTTAACAATTTAAACCCACCATTTAAAACCGTTGGCTGATGCACTGGTTTTCTGTGCGCTTTTGATTTAACTACGAAACTGGCGAGTGAAACATGTTTTAAATATCTTATGAGAAACGGGGATGCAATGACACTCTGACTAGTAAACCACCAGTTTACTAGTATGATGGGTACCAAATTGATGTAGTAGTATGTTTTGGGCCCGTATGGGTGGTATTCATCACTGGGAAAATGGATTGGGCCAATAGTATATATAGGATTTTTTCCATACAAACAAATAGTATTGTATAAACACAGTTTGGGCATTGAGTTCAAAATCCCTGATGATTGGGTGATATTTAATTTGCAGAATTCCACTACAAGGGTGAAATGAGAATTTGGGGTCCTTTAAAATCAGGGAAATTGAGACGCCAAGGCATTCCTTCTCAAATCATTTCAAGGGTCACGGCCCTTAGGGCCTTCGGGTGCCCAAATGCAAAATCAAAGCCTCACATGTCATATCATATCCATTTCACTTTGGAATATGGTTCGTCAATGTTTGTGAATAACAAGTCAATACTATTCTCTGATATTTAGTAAATTACTGACTTCTGTTGGTCAATTTTTGGAATTGACAGTGAACACAATGTGCGCGACTTCAATCTTTCGACTATTTACCAAAAGGGCATTTGCCCTGAGTGCGATATCAATATTCAAAACCACTCATGAAAAAATGCATTCAATGGAATTGTTTAGGCAAAAACACAACGCGAATCACGGATTTACCATTCAAGTGCAGGATTTTCTGCAAATTGTCCTTTCAATTCTGGGAAGATGTTCCAGGGATGGGCCACATTGAAATACCGTTCTTTTGGCATAGAGAAGTGGGCAAAGCCTGGGGAACCAGAAGTGGAAAGACATGGAGGCCATTCCATGGGGACTTGGCGGATGTGGCTTTGCCAGCAAGCAGGAATGGATATATATATATATATATACGGTAACAACATTTGAATATGTGGAGGGCGGGCCAGACCGCGAGGCCCCGGAGGTAGTATGAAATACGAGTTCATATATTTAAATGTAGTTGCCGTATGTTTAAATGAATTGGATTCCGTATGTTTAAATGGCCGGGCGGGCCAAGGAAAACTTTCCCGGAGGTAGTCTAAAATACTTGTTCGTATACTTAAAAGTCCGTATATTGAAATGTAGTTACCGTTTATATATATATATATAGACAGTATATCATGCCACTTTTCAGTACATAGTAGTATTTCATAAACGGGGATATACAAAAATGGATGGTTTATAAGGGACAATCCTATTAAAACGGATGATTTAGGGGTACCCCCATTTTAGGAAACCTCCATATATATATATACATTTACATAATATATTACATACTTTGATGCAGGTAAGATGCGGTATATGAAGAATTGGCGTTCTTTAATATCTACGATGTTTGAGTGTCTCAATTATTAGACATGTTACTTAAAATGAATGAGTATCGTATTTGCATACAATTCCCAAACGAAGCTTGCATTTTGACTTCTCATCTTGTAGGATGGCCGCATGAGCCCGGTTCCTTCGGTTCCTGCGGCTGCTGCTTCTTCTTTGATCAGATTGAAAGAAGGAAAGGTGCGAGATTCGGATGGGGGCGCCCGTGATGAAGATGATATCAGGAGATAGCAAGTGATAGGTGACCATAAGGTGGCCTGATATGTTTTATAAGTTTTTTGTGCCGAAGTGCAACTTACATGTATGCCAGTTCATGTCAGTGACGAAATATTTGTATTGATAGAAACGTACACAAATAAATACAAACTACATGCATAGATAGATAAATACCTGCATAAACAGATACATTTGTATGATATACCTTGGCTCTCCAACGACACTTGATTTTGGGGTCATTCAAGTTTTTTTGTTCGAAAGTGTTTGTTTGAAACTGAGTGCTGTTTTTTGCATGTTGGTGATGGTCACTCATGGAGTGTGCTGAAGCTGTGGAAATCAAGTAAATGCGCCACTTTGCCAAGTTATATACAACTCATTGTTACAGCTACCGCCTTGACTTTGGATGATTGCAGGAAGTTATTAGTTCTCGTTTATATGTTTGATAACATGGTTTGGACCTTCCTTGCTCTGATTTTTGGCCGCGCTTTGCTTTTTATTTTTTGCATGCATGAGGGTATGTGTCAACACTCAGTTGCGGACCTGCGAATGCATTGCTCAATTGGGTGACATATTTTCCTGGGAGAACTTGCCTACACACTGCCAAAATGCAAAGGGTTTTTTTCTTCAAACGCACCTTTTTCGCTGAGGGGTGTCCGGATGGCGTCCGAAAGTACGGAAGAATGCGTCCAGAAACTGGGCCTGGACCCGTCTGAACCAGCGTTAGTCCATCCATTTGTCCAAACTGTGCAGTTGGCACCATGGGATGAGGGGTGTGCTGAAACCCTGTGTATATTTTGCAGTGTTGTAATGTGCACATGTTGGCCCCTGCAGCTCATTGTAAAAAGCAGGCAACAGGTTTTTTTTAAATATCTCGGCACAAGCTGTGGATCCAAAGTTGTTCAACCAAGAAGTTTCAGTCCTGCATGTGGGACTGAAATCCTGTGTGAGGATGCCTGGTCCAGCATCAGGCAGAACAAACACAAAATGTTCACATGATTTATAGCTTCGTATAAAGCCAGCACATGCCTAGATAAAGGGCCTGTTTTCATGAAAGCCTATTTTTTCTTAACGAAGGGTGAGCCAGCAGGTGGAGATCACCAGCCCAAAGTTGGGAGACTTACCGCAGCAGCCCGAGTTCGAACATGTGGACTCCGAGACCAAGCGGTATCTGGTCTCCAGGGTGGGAATCTGGAATGGTTGGCTGCGATTGGAAAATCTACAGGAAACAGTTTTTCCCCACTTGCTTAAATGTGTCCTAGAGATGTTCCCTTTAAGCGATCCGATGACATTCAAGAAATTCAAGGTTGGGATGATAGCGGTTTGGGGATCGATTCCAATGGTGTAATCATCATAGTCCAATGACATTTCATGACCAATTTCAAGGGTCAAGTCTTTGCACCCATATGCCACACATTTCCGAGGTCATTTTGAAGATCTGGAATCATGCCCAGCAACTGCTTCAGCTTCACACTGGTTCATCCTAGTAGGTAATGACCTTTGGGATTTCACCCTTTAAATGCCCTAAAATGGTGATTGAACCAACAAAATGGACGGGTCAGAATCAAGAATCATGGGCATATGATACGTATTGATACGTGGGATAACAGGCCCCGAGGTGGCCCCGAATGATGGAAGATAAGCCGCAATTATGGCCGTTGGTGGTTCAGATCCCTTTTGGGGCGGGGTCACAATTGTGGGGTTCTTGAATCGCCATGAACCAACAGCAGTTTGACTGGATCAGCTCCTTGAGAGTCAAAACCAGTATGTTTCTTCACCCATTTGGTACGTGGGAGGAAGGCCCAGTGACGTTTTGATCCCTAGCCCATGATGACATTGTTCAGCGATTTTCATCGATTTTTCTGGAGGCGATTTATTTCTACAGCGATGACGCACAGAAAGACGCCCTATAGATTCTAGATAATTCTTGGGACCCCAGTAATTGGCCGGAAGATGCTTAGAAGCCAACATGGAGTTTCCGAATTTGTAGGTTGAACGACGATTTTCAACCCAATAATAGTTGGAAGATTGTTGATGCCATTTCCCCACAAATATCAAACATGCATGCTACGGAGTTTTTTTTGGCTTATGTATCGTCCTTTTTGGAGGATCATCTCAGTTGTAGAGTGAGTGGCGTAGTTTACCCACTGGGTTGCCCCATGTCTTAATAATTATATAATATTATATAATATTATATATATAATATTATAGATAGACAGATAGATAGATAGATAGATAGAGAGGTAGATAGGTAGATAGGTAGATAGACTGACAGACAGACAGACAGACAGATAGATAGATAGATAGATAGCTACAGCTGGTCCGAAAGTCCCAAAACGCAGTGGCCATTTGCATTTCATTGCCAGCTACGATCGGATAGTCTCATGTGAAAACCGGGAACAAAAAGGTTATCATATGTTATGCCCCGCCGTCACACAAGCCACACAAGTTGGAGATGAAAATTGTTTTGGCCAACACATTTTCTGGGGATATAGATTTGAGTAGCGGGAAGTGAGTAAGTGGGGTGATAACCTTGTTAGGCGCAACTGTAGGGAGCTCAGTGGCTTCGCAAAAAAACAACCGCGAAAACCGGTCCCAAGCAGCGAGGCTTTCCGGCAGTATCCTGGGGTTGCCCAGAGACTCTTCGCGAAAGGCGAGGTTGCTGGGATGAACTGATAGTCCACAGATGTTTTTTTTTCTGGTAAACTAAGAGTTCGCGAACTGGAAAGATCCACCATCTTTAATAGCTAAATCAACTATTTCTATGGGTCATTTTCAATAGCTATGTGACAAATTACCAGAGGGTATATTTCATAAGTTATCTTGACCTCATTGTGACCTCACTGGAATCATGGTAAGGGGTAACTCTCCCAAAATGATTTTATTTCAGGTTAGTGAAATCTTTTAATTCACCCAGGTATTTACATATGAAATGAATCTGATGCGGCAAGCCCAATGTCATAAACCGTCCCCAATATCACAATTTATAGACACATAGAGTTATATTATATGTAACGTATACATAGATATATATATATATATAGAATGGTCAGATTTCATCTAAATTGTTATGAATTATTGGTATTTGTTGAGCTTATTGTACATAAAATTTGCTTAAATAGAATACATAAATAAATAAATCAATAGATAAATACATATACAGTATATACTGTATATATACATATGCATTTGCGTTTTAACTTGTCTTAAGTTTGCAGCATTAAGTATTTTGACACAATCGCTATGATGGAGACAGTAGTGATCATGACGATGGTACAAGCCGGAAAGAACAGTCTTTGTTGTTCATGGCAAACATACATCAATACAGTCTTTGTACAGAACCACCAAGCGTGCCGCTTTTGCCAAGCAAGAATGGCGATCAGACCCAGGCTGTTGCTTTGTTGGGTGTGCACTGCCACATGTTTGAATGTGAGTTCACAGATAAGTGAGATAATGATTGTATGTGTGTACTTAGTTTTCCTGGAGTAGATAGAATATGGAATTTTGAAAAGCTCTTTACTTAAATGGGAATATGGTTCAAACATCATATCACTATCTGCTTCAGGGTGATTTCTTATATACATGCACAGTAGATTCTTTTGCGAACTGCTGTCGCACCATTGCCCTGGGATAGGTCCTTCCGGGTTTGTTGAGGGCCTATCATTTTTGTGTGAACTTTTGAACGTTACAAGCTGGTGCCCTATACTTAGCTAGGTTGCTTTTGAACTAGGTTAACTATGGTTGATGGTCGATATATCGAACTAGCTAATGGGTTTAAAAACCAACAAACAAAACTTGGGGGTGCCATCTTGTAAGAGTTTATGGACAGGGTGTATGAAACCCATCCCCCTTATTTTGATTGGAAACATTTTGGGGGGGCCATATGGGAACAAACACATTCTTTGGGGATAGGATGAATCACCAACAACAATTACCCTGCAGCAATCCAACGTGGTAATTGAACATGACCCATTTATATAGTTCGATGATGTTCGATGATTTTAGTTTGGGCATGTCATGGGTCATGTTCAATAACAATATCCCATAACAATGATCCTTTTAGTTCCCCAAGAAGCATCCCATAACATCATCCCCAAACTTCAACCGTCCACAACTGATGTCATGGGATAACTCAGCTGGCCAAGTGTGACGACTCCTAAGATGGCCTTGGCAGGGATGTGGTGTGGTGCCCAGTGATGTGCCCCATTAACTAGTTCGATATATAATGATATATATATATATATATATATATATACAATATATTATATATATATATCTATATATATATATATATATACATATAATTACATGTATTTATTTATTTCTAGTATCTATAATAGAGTATATCTACCATCAACGATACTTTAGCTAGTTATAAACCAACTTAGCTAAGTACGAGGCACCACCTGGTAGGAGACCCAGAAACTGGACCTAATTTCAGCCAAGAAACAGCAGGAGTGCAAACATTGACTACATTGATTGATCTTACCACAATATGCATCAGTTTAGATCAGCGCCAGGCTACACGATTTTTGGTGGTTTGAAAGTGTGTAGATGTCTATAACTCCATCCAATTGTAGATATATATATATATTTAATGATATATGCAGTATGAGTTCAATTCCGCTAGCCTAGTTTCACTACCAACGATTGATGAAGGGTCGCGCCCAAAAATTACAAGCGGCCACTCCGTATAAATCTGCGCTAGCATTTCCTGCAGGTTTTTGCTACGGTTTCAACATGAAAAATAAAGGGCAGTGTTTCAGACTATTTAAGATAAGTCATAGTTTTAAAGACCAAACAAGAAGTGGCACGTATGGAATTAGGATTTAACGACCAAACCAGAAGAACACATTTTCAAAAACCGTAATATACGAAAATGTGACCATTACCAATCAACCACGTTTTTTCGGGTGACCATGAACTGCAGCGGGTTCTCAATGGCAAGCTTTCAGTAGGCACGCCTTGGAAAATTGAACATGGACATGGAATCTAAAACTTCAGCTTTGAAGGTTCAATATTGCCTGAGTTTGCCTTTGTCCCAGAACTCGATTAAGGACAATTTTACACTTGAAACATCTTGAAACCCAATTTCAAGGTAAGGCAAAAACAAGTGTTTCCTGAAACGATTCCCTTGAAGCAATCCCTTTATTTTCAATATTTTTCAATACAAGGTGTTCTTTTGTGTTTGTTTTCCTGTGTTTTTCATAATGTTTATATAATCTCAAGATATGTGATGCGTTCCTCTCCGGCCTCAACATGAGTGAGCTCAAGGCACGCTGAATTGTATCAAAAGTGAATCGCACTCCGGAACTAAACATTGCTGGCTGGGAAACCCCCGAACAAAATGGAAGTTTTACCTGGAGATTCATTGAACTTGTGGGATTTTCCAGCACCCCATCATCAACTCAGAAAACAAGCTTCGCTGGAATTGCACCTGCAATTGCAACTATTACCTTTCCCATTTAAAGATCTACTTATCTCATGAAATCCATGAAGTATGTCACCCAGTTTCTTTGCAGTTTCTTTGGGTAAAGGGCGCCCCTTTTGAAGTCCCATATGATCCAGTCATGTTTCATGCCAGAGGTGACCGCGACCAAAATTGGGCAGCTTGGCATAGCTTGGCAGTTTCGCGGGGGATTGCAGGGGCACCTGGAGTAGCTCATGTATATTATGTATGTTATCTATATATGCCGATTATACATATATATAATTAATTAATATCCTAGAAATGCAATTGCGGCACTTTATTGCCAAAAGGCGATTGTTTCGATGCTACGGCGTAATTCCAGGAGCGACATCGTAATCATTTTTTTGGCTGCGTCATGTTCATTGGTATGTGTGGACCTCACCACATTGGGGCTCAAAGGCAAAGATGTGCACTTAGATTGGTGCGATGTCTTGGAACCTAGGTTCGGTTTTTTAAAATTTGTTTTTCCAGAAAACAAAAACTAATGGAAACATCACCAAAAGTTGCCGTCGTAATTCCCAAACATTATGGAGAAATTTTCCAACATTCCGGCGTAATTTCCCAACATTACGGCATAATTTCCCAAGACTACGGCGTAATTTACCGGAACCATGACAGAATTAATTTCCCACTATTTTTGCTGCTCATGGACTTGCAGAGTCCATGGAGAAAAGGAGTTTTGTACTGTTCAGGGTATTGGGACCACCTCTTTGTCAGTCAAGCGTATGAATGGTGAGCCATAGTTCCACAGCCCTCACAACCATTGACCTTTGGCAACGTCATTTTTGGATGTCCTGCGTCAAAATTTCCGGGCTACGTCAAAAAAAAGCGCCGATTGGGAATCCGGCACTTTTTTACGCAACACCTATATATCCAGGTATAGTTTTATATATTTATCATTGAGGTTCCTGGCATTATCTGACATGTTTATGTTTTTTTGGGAGGGATCTATTCGAATTAGTACTGGATTTTTTTCACTTTCCCCAGATGTTTTTTCTGAATTTTCATCCCAGGCAAGCAAGCATGCAAGTAAACATGTAAGCAAACATGCATGCCAGCCAGCCAGCAGGCCTAAACCAACCTAAGCACCCTAAACCTACCCTACATAACCCCCAAGCCACCCGTGAATCACTCCCAAACTGACCCCAATTAATAGCCTCAACTCGTAAACAAGCATTCAATAGACCATCAAAGACACCTCACATTTTTAAATCCACCCTAAATAGACCTCAAAACCCAATTAGACCCCTAAACCAACACTAAATAAACCCCAAACATACCCTAAAGAAACACCATAAGAGCTGCCACAGTCAATCTAAAAAAAATTGTGGAAATTGGAAAAAAAAACCGGGGCAACCTGCACCCTTTCTGTTGGATAATGACGAGCTGAGAACCAACCAGATATGTGCATATGTTCAGGGGTTGTTGATCATTTTGGGAGGTATCATTCTAGTATGAGACGCCATCATTATATGGGGAATACCCCCGACCCTGAATCAACCGGGGTTTATTTATCCAAGCTTGGCATTGTAGAGGGAGGGATATCTTGTTCAAATATCGACTTCTCCAAATGTGTTTAGACCGGTGATATGTTGCTTTGGAATGATTTTAGATGTGCTATATATACCCTTTGGTTATCAAGAATGGCCATGGAAGATCTCTGATTTCTGTTCATATGGTCTCGTGTTCCGTGTTCCTCCCCCCCAAATGGTATGGGTCCCCAGGTAGCACCCCCTTCCCTGGCAGCATGTCTGAGGTCATTTGAGGTCCAGCCTCGCATTTACTAGGTACATGCTACCTTTTAGACGACCTACGTAGCACACATACTCCCTCAAAGTCCCTTCGTGCTACCTATAGTCATATAATGTCATAATATGTCATGATATGTCATATATACATGTGCAATGTATCTACTTCCTTTTTACTACTTGTGTACTCTCACAGCACTACATGTGTTTCACATATCTTTCCTGCATACTAGGGACTTACTACGCACATGCTTCTATATCGCACTTATGAACTACCCGTATACGAACTAACGACGGTCTGTACCATCACCCCCCCCAACCGCCCTAGCCCTTACTACCATAGTTACTGTACCATACATACCAAAGCCTACCAAACCTACCATACATGCCTTACTCTGGTATACATACCACGCATACCATACGAACTTTGACCATACATACCATACCTATCATACCTAGCAAACGTACATGCCATACATACCATACATACCGCACCTACCATACATACAATACCAAACATACATGCCATACATACCATACATACCATACCTACCTTACCTACCTTACATAGCAAACATTCCATACCCATCATACTAACCATACAGACCATACAGACCATACATACTGTCATATCAAACATACCATACCCAACAGACTTACATACCATACCTACCACCCATACAATACCAATCATTCATGCTATACATACCAAACATACCATACATTCCAAACATGCCATGCCAGACCGACCATACACACCATACATACCGTCATATCAAACATACCATACCCAACATACTTACA
>Ga0126342_10015035_pt1 | contig 13599 bp, 15 predicted proteins | sample Cyp1metagenome_FD_92528 | JGI IMG/M metagenome (GOLD analysis project Ga0126342, IMG submission 92528) | Coral microbial communities from Lord Howe Island, Old Settlement Bay, Australia - Cyphastrea 1 metagenome | ecosystem: Host-associated > Invertebrates > Cnidaria > Coral ...
GTGATAACACAAACGCGAGACATCATGAGAGGAGTTCTGGTAGGCAATGAGGCCAAAGAAGCAAAAATACAAAAATATAAAACAACTTAATAAAAGGTTGCAAAAAATGGAATCCTTACAAAAAGGCTTCTTGAAAATCAACGAGTCCGGGAAAACCAGAAACAGGGAACCAGAAGTTGTTTCCTTACAAAATGATGCCCGAAAACGCTATCTAAAATCACAACTTCTTATTTAAAAAACATATATAAAAAGGTCATCGAGTAGGATGCAACTTTCGTATCATGAAGAAAGTCGTCGCCTTATAAAATGGAATAGGTGTTTGAAGTCGAATGTGCGTGCTAAAAACCTACTCTTTTTGTAAGGTCCAAAATTCCCAAAAACCAATTATTTTTATAGGGTTTTTGGAAGTCCCCTGGAATTATCTTACAAGAAGCCGGGTGCGATGTTTCCCCCCTAATTCGATCGGGTATCTTCACGTTGCTTCTGGATTCGATTTTGATGGCTTTCAGTTTTTTTGGGCTTCAGAGTTTAATTTTGATGACGGTTAGAAAATCAATGTCATGATGTTTTGTATGCTTTTGTTGTTCTAGATTTTGAACTATTTTGTAACATTTTTGATTATAGCTATAGTTTCAACTGCATATAATTACATGAACATTTGTACTTTGAGTTTGATGATGACTTTGATGTTGAGTTTGACGGCCTTTTAACTTCCCCGAGTTACCTCGATTCTGAACTGATGGGTTTGATTTTGATCTGAGATTTTGAGTTTGATGGTCGGTGTTGATGTGGTTCCCATGCGCTTCTGTTTGCAAAGGTGAGGACACCGTGTCAACTGCATGCCCTGAGCCGGATTCAGCTTTGGAAGAAGTGGAAGGGCCATGTGAGTCTGAGTCAGTGAGCGGCGATTAGAGTTTGTTTGGCCGGATATTTAAGGTCACTTTGGCGGCCAGTAATTTTGGGTTTTCCTTGAAGTCTTGCGCCCTCGGCACTTCAGCTTTAGCTCTCAACGAGATGGCAGCTGTCCTGGGGAGAAAAAAGGTCAGACCCAGTGTTCAAATGCAAGGAGCGAATCAACTTCGGTTCGTAGATTTTCAAGATTTATATCCGTTCAAGTTCAAGGCCCCAACTCAAATTCAAACTCCATCAATGCTCAGGTTCAGTTAGTATGCTCTTTATGGTCAGCATTTTCAAATTCAGCAGTGATATCAAGTTGCACTTGTCAAGCAAGATGTGCTGTTCAAAACTCATGTCAAATTCAAGTAACGTTATCGAGCTTCAAGTTCATATTCTCAACAAACCCCACATCAAACTCAAGAATGGCATTATGTATAATAGCAATTTTCCCCTTGGTGTATAAAGAAAAAATGCCAAAAAGGAACCCCCCCCCAGCACGTAGCAGCAAACGCAGCTTGCTGACTGCATGACACCTGCTGGCAGGACAAGGTGATTTGCAGCGACGATGTGCAGAGGCAGATGCAAGCCATTGCGCCACAAGCGGAGTGGGCAAAAAACCTTGCTCGCCGGATTTCTGGACGCCTGGATGCATTTCAACGCAGGATCCATCGGATCAAAATTAGTATCAAAAGCATACCCATGTAATCATCAGTCAAATGTAGTTTCACCGTGAGTATATCAATGTCAACTGGTTTTGCGTGAGTGTGAACATGGGCATCATGGGCATTAGTGTGGACAGAACAGATGACACGTGAACCATATCAATAATGTAGAGTCAGATCATTCCCCCATGCGTCGTGAGGTGGCTCTGGGACGCTGCAGGCGACCATAAACATGTGGTCAGACTGCGCGGGCATGTGCACTGAACTGTTCGGCTTGAAAACATTGCCACTTGGCGAGGTTCTGAAACGTTGATGCTTCATGTTGACACCATCAGATGTTTGATTCTGTTAATAAGACTTCAGTTGGGTTGATATTAGATATGAATGATTTATCATTAATCTAATTACTTACCAGAGCGCAGTGGAAGACCACACCAAACAAGTGATTCAATGACTGACTGGTGTTTGCCCATCCCCTGTCAGTTTGCAGTGATTCAGTGGCGGGTTTTGTGTTTGAAACAAACTGGGGGTTAGTTGAGAACCCCAAGTTCTGTTGAGGTGAGGGTTGTATTGCCGGATATTGCCGGTTTGTTGTGGCCAGTGAGCTAGTTTTATGGAGGCCCCAGGCGCGAACTGCTTAGTCTAACATGAAATTGGCTTTCAGAGAAACTGCGGGGGTAAGTATTACATACTTAAGTATCTCAAGCTATATAGTCATACTTTCAACACGAAATTTTCTTGTGCTGTTGAGGTTCCAAGAGATTGAGAATTGCACTGGTGGCAAAATCAAGTTGAAGCCTCATCTGGTCGGGGCATGTGATAGCAACGCCGATGTCTTGCACTTCATTGCTGTCAATCACAATCCAAGAAGCTTGTCACCGATCCTTTCTTCCCAAAAATTCCCAATCAATCTTTTTACGGATCTTTTTACGGATCCCTTTACGGAGCCTTTCTTCTTGAATTCCCATAGGCTGTAGATTTAAAAATATATATATCAGAGCCACACTTCTTTGGAAACTTCTTTAGACTGCTATATTTTGCATTGGGGTTCACAAGTGCCAAGGAACTTTGGCGAATGAAATGAAAAGCCGCCGTGTGGACGACGATACCGGAAAGGTCTTGGTTGAGAACATGCACACAGGCGATTGGGAGGAGATCCCAAAGCACATTGGCGTGTATAGCTTGGGGTTTCCGTGCACCCCATGGAGCATGCAACTCAGGCAGCATTTAAGCCTTTCCATACCATTCCCGAATTGTATGCCAGGTCCAGCTTGTGTTGATAACAGAGACCACATCACACTCCCACTAAAATCAACATTGGCTGAGGAGAGGCCTTGGAAAGGGCTGGGGGGACAAGAACAGTGCGCCATTTTTTGTCGGGATCGAGACGGTGAAGCGGGTGCAGCCTTTAGTATTCACTTTGGAATGTGTTTCTTGGCTGCAACCAGCTGTTTGCAAAAGCAGGTAAGCAGCCCGTTGCTATCTGAAGCTAAGGTGGAGGGTATGACGAACAGATCCTCAACTGCCGATGGCGAGTGCTCTTCTGATGCTAGGAACGACTTGGAGAAGGCCATTGACTATATCAAGAAAGAGTTGTCTGAATGGTATGATATTTCCATCTTTCGCAATCAAAGCCCTTTGAACTATGGATATCCAATGCTGCGACCCAGATGGTATGCTTCTAGGCAAACACTATTGTCCAGCCATCAGTCTTGCATTTGTAACCTGGTATAAGTGTCCCAGTATTCTGAGGCTGTGGGCATACTTCGTGCTGAAGGTACACCCGCACACTTTCATGAACTTTGCCAGTCGACCAAAGAGCAATGTCTTGTGCCCCTTACTTCAGACTTCTACAATTTCTTGGGCATCAAGCGACCCGATGTGCCCTGGGGCCGCCTTCATGCCCTGCCCACACATGAAGTACCCGGGTTGCACATGAAGTACATAAGTTGCAATCTTTTGTCAGTTAAATTTTCACAACGCATCGTTTCATTTTTTTAATATCGAACTATCAAGCACATATGCACAATTTTAATATATCACTATGTTACAAAAGCAGCTTTTTCTAGTTTACCAACCATGAAGACAATAGGTCCCCACAAAGAATGTTTGGGGACCTATCGTTGTCATGTTCGATGTTGTGAAGGCATCCCAAAGTTCCCAATCTCCTTAGGAAATGCTACGCCTCCCGCGTTGCAGCTGTGAACTCAACCCCTACGTACTTTGCGATGCTCATCCATGCAGTTGCGGAGTCTTGGATTGACCTAACTAACGTAGACAGTTTCTAACTTGAATCACGCTGGCTGTGTTCATGAATGTTTCATGTCAGAATTGCATGAAGCCGAGGATGCAAGGGAAAACCGACATGCTCGTGGAGGACTTTGCATTCACAGTACTTGAAGACAAACAGTGGCTTAAATGCATCAGCAAAAGATGGGGTCATGAATCCGACTCATCGCCCCAATTTCGGTTCTAAGGTTTCATGAAGAACGTGAACGTGGCAGAAGAGACTGGCAAAATCACACTTGTTGAGCGGCTTGGTGGCATGCTACTGTAGGATCAAGCCAGTCACAAGTTGCTATGACCGACACTTTGACATTGGCCGCCATCATATCCCAGACACATGTTCCACAGTCCGCCCAGATCCCCAAGATAGCCCTACATGGGCCCATCGTTTTTCAATCAGGTTGTATGAATCTGCCGGAATCAAGCAGACCAATTCGGCCCGGGAGAGGAACATGATCAACATACTCTCCTACATCTGTGCCCCGTTGCAGAGCAGCAGATGCATCATGGACAAATCGCAGACCATCACGCAACTCGACTGGAACTAGCCGTCTCCGAGTAGCTGACTGAGGATTTGTTTTGATTTTGTTTTTTTTGCGGCAGCTTATGTAACTATGTGTCAGTCAGCTTTTGTGCAGGGGAGGTTGGTTATGTTTCCGTTTTTTGGGGGACATTCTGAAATTAGATGCAAGAGCTCAAATTGCGACTTACCTAAAGTTAATTGAACTTGTCTCTTGTTAATTAAAGTTTGGGTTACAGCCATTGGCCATTGGCCAAGCTAAAGTCGATTGATGTGATGCTCACTTGTACTTGCTTGTGATCTGATCTAGTGCGCTCAGGCGCTGCCAACTGCGGGAGGACGGAGCTGTGCCGACCCTGGCCACCCGAAGCTGCCTGTATGTCATGTCTTTGGGTCGCGATTTGACCATTCCGGAGGTGGCAACGTTGACTCTTGACTCAAAAAAGTCCAAAGCGGTCATTGCCATTTAGTCTTTTTGGTGATGAAGATCCTGCATGTCGAAAAAAATGTCACTCTGAATTGGAAATGTGTTTCAAGTTCTGGCGTGGTGTTGTGAAAACTATCCCCTTGGTTTGGAACGTATGTCATATTGTGGCTTCATCTTAATCTTAACGAACACGAAATCTGTTTATGGTTTTCCACATCTTGTTTTGATGCTTTGCCTTTTGAAAACAAAATGATAAAACACATATGATAAAATTTATGACATAGTAAAAATTGTTTTGGATTCCGATGTCAGGATGGGGCTCCCGCCATCCGTGAACTTTGGCCAGCAGACCGGGCCGGCCGCCCAAAAAATGATGGGCAATGCCATGCACAGCGCATGCGTTGGTCAAGCTCCTGGCACCGGAGTTCTAGCCAGATGTGGCTTGCTTTTGGAGTGAACCATGTTAGGCCGATATGTTTTGGGCGTCGAACTTCAGCAGCTGTGGTTTCACAGCTGGGGCGTCGCCAATTTTGCTGTCTGACTGCGATTGATGGCTGGGGCCAAAAGAGAAGTTAAAATTTTCTGGTCAGATTCAACTTCCAAAGCTTTCAACTCAGATTCACCCAAAGCCTGCCAGTGGGTTTTGCTTGCAGCTGTTGTGAAATTTTCCATTTTCTCAACATTTTCATGGCTAAACCTAAACCTCAAATTCACACATTCAGCATGGACATGATAATTCAAATCATCATTTGGTTGAAAGTGGGTACAAGTGACATGGGCCGATCCCCCTTATCCTTCTAGTATGACTAACGTGGGTCATCCCCCCATCAACCTTGAATTTGAATGCAAGCGACATGGGCTTGACCCGCGTCACTCGTACCCACGTTCGAGACTGATATGATATGGGGATGGACCCGCGTCACTCGTACCCACGTTCGAGACTTAATATATCCATGGGGATTGACCCACGTCACTCGTACCCACGTTCGAGACTTAATATATCCATGGGGATTGACCCACGTCACTCGTACCCACGTTCGAGACCTATGTGATATGGGGGATTGACCCGCGTCACTCGTACCCACGTTCAAGGAGTGAATGACCCAGCCCCCGTCCATTGATTTTTTATTAATTTCTTTTTGATGTTGACTCTCATGTGCCCCAAAGGTGGAGGACCTCCACCCCCCATGTACAGCCGTACCCAGGTACGGCCGTACAACATCCTATGATGGAGATGACCCCCGTCAGTCAACTGACCCAGAGTAGCATCATAGGATGTTGTACGGCCGAACCTGGGTTCCCCTGGGTTAAGGGGATGGAGGGGCTCCACCTTTGTAGCCCATCAGAGTCAAAGCATTTTGAACACCACAGGCTCCAGGCCCGTCAGTCAGCAGTAGCTTAGCTTGCCAACCATGGCAGATGCCGCTGACCAAGAAGCCCGCCGACTCTTTGGTTTGGCCAGGCGTGCTGCCAAGGACACACCTGTGAGTGTCGACCTTCAGAAGACTTTTCGGGATTCAGTACGTGCTGGTCAGCTCGAGCATGTGATGAACGAAGCCTTCGATTTCACGCAGCAGCAGCTGAATGGGTTTCATGGCTTTGTTTTATTTTAGCATGGGGTCCGTAAATCGTATTTGCATCTCATCAAATTTCACCATTCAGTCTGAGCCACCATTCAATGGACAAACTCAGGAAAAATGCTAAAGGTATGGCATGCCCAACCAGAGCAGCGGCTGATGTCAAGGGCAAACCTGGCAGCATGACCGTGGGTGGATCGTTGGGCTTTCTCAACCGTCTGACCCTCAGCACCGGCACAACCATGCAGTCCAACCTGTTACTATTGCCGATTGAATGCATCATTGCAGCATTGCATTTTTTCCTGGGTGTCTTGGGGAGAAGCATGACATGCGTCTGGAGGTATTGTTGGCACCATCCAGATCAACGCGGATCCGGCTGTTTGGGTGGAGGATGAGTACAAAGGCTTGCTCCGATCTTCTTCTGATGCAGAGCCCTAGCCTTAGCAAACTCCGGCTTATGGTTGTCTTGGGGTCTTGGGGGCTCTTTAGGCTACTATGGCTTTAAGATTCGTCTTCAAAAATTGAAGTGTGCCACTGATTGTTTTGACTGCTTGCGACTAAGGGTGGCAGCTGCGTGCTTGATTTGCTTCTGGTTGAAAGATGATGAGCACATCTTGCACTGGCTCATTGACTCGCTGACGGACGTGGTGCTTTGCCTGTCTGCGCAAGGGGTCGGGGCAGACTACCTTGTGAAGAAGTTCTGCAACTTGTTGGCACTTACATGGAGAAGCTGAAGTCAGATTGTCTTTTTTGTTGCTGAGAGTTGGCATTGACTTTGTTTAGCCAATGATTTTCTCATTGAGGTGCCTACGAGGAAGAGGAAAGGCAGAGGAATGTCATCGGCCTGTCGGCCAGGGCAAAGTGCCTTGTCTTGCTGGAGTTGGTGGAAACTCTTGGGGACAAACCAGAGGATGTTGCTGCAAAGCTCACATCTGAGTGGTCATCGGACACAATCAAACGCTATGTGTCTGTTGCCCGGAAGTTGAAGGGGCAGCCTGATTTGCTGCAAGCAATTGTCCAAGTCGAGTATGAGCTTGGCCGGGAATGTGCCCTTGATGGCATAACTGCCTTGCGCAGCCTCACAGGCCTGAACTTGGATGAGGCCGATGCGGTCTACGTCGTGGCTTGGCTGAAGATCTTTGCATTGATAACATGTAATCAAGTCTGTGAGTGCATGTCCATGATGGCCATGTTGAACCTAAATGATGATAAATTTTGTCGTCGAACCTGCCAAGCTAGGTTTAAAAAAATGAATTGGGCATTTTTTGCTGATGATCACATCTTGATGCGCAGGTGAAGGTCCTGACGTATGAGCAGCGCTGTGGGTTTCGACGAAAGGGCTCCATAGTTCCTCTGAGACACTGCAAGGGGAACTTTGACATCCCCATTCGCTTGAAATCTTTGCTGATCCGGCGCGACGTGTACAAGCACTTGGCTGGGCTTTTCAAACAGTTCGAGGCCGACATCATGGCCTACATGGACCCTGATTGGTATCAGGCTTTCATTGGAAGTGAGCAAGAAGTTGAAGGAGCTGTAGGTGAACCAGATGACAATGACGACAACTGCAAAATGGAAGTCTCGGCCTACACATCCAAGATCCCTTTGATGAAGTTCTGTACGAAGCTGGCCAAGGGCCACTACGAGTTGTCGCTTTGCAAGGTGTCGATACTTGCCTGAGTCTGATTCTAAAAGTTCAGTTGCTGAGTTTGATCTTACAAGATGTTGTGACATGTTCTTGCATTTGCTTGTGGCTTGCACTGATTTTGATACAGTTTTGATTCGGAATTGACTTTGACCATGGTTTTGTTGGTCCTGTTTTGGATGTTTTGGTGTCATCAGGAAAGAGTCCGTGCCGGGCAAGTCCTTGAATTTGACAAAGGACGACTCATTGCAGAAGCAGGTCGAGTCATGCCGCGAGAAGTATGTGAAACTTGTACTAATTTTGATCGAATTACAAACTCGGTACAGGTCAGATTCACATTTCAAAGTCATATAGTAGCATCACATTCAATACCAAAATTTGAACTTACGTTTTGCTGAGCTTAACTTAACCCAGTGCAAGCTGCAGTCACACCATGTCTTTACTGAGGACAGACTTCCCACCTACGCTTGCAGCAGCTGCCAACACACCGACTGTGCGGCACGAATTCCTGGAGGTCACGACAACGAATGAGATCGTGAATGAACCTGATTACCTTGAGGAGTTGTCCAAATACAACATGATGGCGACAAGTCACGAGACCCGAACCATCCAGGAGCAACTTAACTTGAAATTAATCTGAGTTTGATTCCTTTTTTTTTGTTTTCATCTGCTCTTCATTGCCTGTTTTTAATAGATCTGAGTTTCAATCTTTTAAGCCTGATTTCGTGTCTCGCGGTCGCTCCAGGTACATTGATGCAAGAGTTGAATGGCTGGTCTGGACCAGCGACACTGAGCAGAAGCTGGAAAGACTGCCACTTTTGAAGGAAACTGGATCACCCAAGGTCGTTCTCTATGAGACTCAAAACGACGGGTTGCTCGACTATGACGAGGTGAAGAAAAGACGAGTCAACATCTTTACAGGTGTTGGCGTGGGTGCCTCCGCACAGAGGATGACAGAGGTCTTGGACATGTTTGCCATGGTCCAATCCACCAGCAGCCCTGAGATGCGTGACAAGTCGTGCTTGGCTGTCATGGTGAAAGTCGACAGCCTAAAGAGCAAGTCAGCTTTGGATGTTGTGCGAGCAAAGCTACCCCGAAAGACATCGACAGCTGTCATCACGCTCGACCCTGAACAGACAGACCTCTTAGCACGCATCAGACGCGGAAAGAGGGCTTTTGGAACCTTTGGCTGAATTAGTTGGTCGTGATGTTGTCATCAATCAATCCATCCAATCAATCCATCAATCGGTGGGCCAATCAATCAATCAATCAATCAATCAATCCAATCAATCAATCAATCAATCAACCAATCAATCAATCAACCAGTCAGTCAGTCAATTAATCAATCAATCAAACCAATCAATGTTTTCAAGGTGTTGTCATCAGCCGTCATGACTCCGCATGCCTTGCCTTGGTTGCCAATGACAGTGGCTTTCCATCCAAGGAGCGCATGTGGAGGACCGATTGGTCTTGGCAAGCCCGAAAGGGTTTTCAACAGCAGCCAGCACAATGAAGTTTCTGAAGGCCACGGACACCTTCTTCAACAGATGGCCAGTCCCTTTGGTAGCCATCGGCAGCCTTAAGGTATGCAAATTGACAGACTATGAAATGATGTTTGCTGGGGACACCGCAACCGACAGACTTGTTGAGGACCGCCATGCTATTGAATGTGTATTTTAAAATATTTCTTATTGTCACAGTGTTGGCTGATTGTGGGCTATCATTTCATCTTTGGGGGGGCCACCGCAACGATTGACACAGTTGGCGTATGTTTTGGGTGCTTGAATGTGATTGATTTTTTCGGCAACCAGTTGAGATTAAAATTGCGTCCCTCTCATCTGTCTGCAGGAAATTGGGCAGGAAGGGGAGGCGCTTGCATCCATCAAAGACGATGAATGCGTACCATTTCCTCATGAAGCGCACCAAGTTTTGTCCCAAGAGCTGCTGCACATTTTTGGTGCCAACGTCTTGGTGGCGATTGGCGTTGGGTCTGGGCTTTCCATTCTTGGCGGCCTTCTTGCTGGAGCTCGGGTGGTGGCAGTGTGTGCCTCAAAGAGTCACCAGAAATTTGTGATGGCCAACCTGGCAACATGGCTCAAGGAGAAGCGGGTGGTGCCTGGAATCGCTTTGGCAAAGCCCCAGCAATTGGTGCAGTATGAAGCAAAGCGTGGACGAGCCATCACGCCCAGGCCGCAAACTCCTGCGCCAGTTCCCAAGTCCAGCCCACCGACGCCCCAGCCCAATGCGAGCCCTGGCGCTGCAACTACTCCGCCAGTGAGCAATGGCGGTACCCCCACTCACAGCAATGGCTCCGGCTCCAACGGCGGTGCTGCCAATGGAGGCCCAGGGCGCAACTTGCTGGCATCTTTCGGAAATGTGGCCATGTGAAGCCACTTTTGATCTTTTGAGATTTAGCTTGAAAAGCTTTGTGGGAAACGTGTCAATGAATCATTGATGCGGCTTTGGGAAAAAGCGCATTATCGCGCTTTGGTTTTGGCTCTTGGGATTTTGTCCCTTTGTGTGATGCGTGATCCATCAGGCAGCCGGGCGCAAAAGATTAATAGCTGATTCTGACACTTCTTGTGAACCAGTTGATTTGATTTTGAATCTGACTGTGAATTTGATTTGATTTTGATGTCTACACTTTTCAGAGTCATGCGTGATATTGGAATTTGACATGTCCAGTTGACTTGCTGACTTTGAGTTTGAATCTGGAATTGAGCCAGTTCACAATGGGATCACTTTGAATTTGTCTAAACATTGGGATACTGATTGTACATTGAACCAATTCAAGTCACATTCACATTGACTCAGTCTCACTCGCTGCCATTGATAATTAAGTTGAGCATCAGCCTATATCGTTGGCAGCTGGCATTTGGCAATGGCGTTGGATCTCCTCACGGAACCTGAGAGAAAGCTGATCGAAAGTGAGGTGACTTGGTTTTATGATATTATGTTTTATGTATGTGTGGACCCTGAGCATTTCCCATCGACATCCAGCACCTCTAGTGCCTAACAGCAATTCTCCAAGGTGAAGAAAATCCTTGAAAATGAGGGCAATGCCAACATCACCATGACCGCTCTGATGAAACTCGCGTCCAAGAAGACCAAGATTGATTGCGTGTCTTGTCCAAAAAAAAGGTATCCGGTTGTCTTAGTATGGGTTGACAACTTGATACGTTCACAAGTTGGTACATCAGTGTCAGTGATAACTTGTCAGCAGCGATTGTGTCACCAAACTGTGCCAGTTTTCATTCCCCAGGAGAATGGACCCGGCTATGTTGTGGTGCACAAGGTTGTGATGAAACACCAGAGTCAGGCATCAAAGCCCTGTACAGATCGGCAAAAGGTCTTGGTGCCGATGTTTAGAAAGTGACCTGATTTGGGGCAAAAGCAGATCGCTGACACACGCTATGTCATCTCACTTGCCTGTGACTTGTTTTCTGCTTCTGACTTTCTTTTTTTTTTATCTTCCTTAGACTTTTTCTTTCGCGTTTTGAGATCTCGTTTGGACACAATGCCTGAGGTCAATTGCATCTTGCTGTCCGGAGGACCGATTCGGCACTGGGTGTGTCTGAGGGTTCGCACTGTCAAGTTGTCATCGCTTTATTTGGCTTTCAAATAGCGAGATGTCATTCATATTCGTTTGTCAAACTCTGTATGAGTGTAAGATTTAAAGCAAGAATTGAGGTGTCAGGTCAAACTCGGTCAAACTCACTTATGTTCAAAATGTTAATTTCTTAGATGTCCGTCAAGAACCCCTTCAAATTCAAATCATTCAACATGCTCAATCTGTGGCTCGTCAGCTGGGGGGGGCAGGTGGAGCCAAGCAGATATGACATGACTATGACATGGCCAGTCAAAGTTAAAGCAGATCGAAGCCCAGAGAAGTTCCAATGTTAAAGCAGCAGATCGAAGCGCACGATTTAGATTTCGCTTTGCGCAAACTTTGGGTGCCATGTGGCGTCCTTTTTTTGACACAGATCACTTGCAGACGTTTGCATCAGATATTGCAGACCATCCCCAAGGTGCTGGGAGAGGTGGCATATTTTGCCCGGGGGAGCTTGTAACGAAGGCCCGTACTGAATACGACTATGTGGTCAAAGATGGAAAAACAACTGGAAATTGCTGTGTGCAATCTTTCATCGACAGCGCCATTCAGCAAAACATCCGGCCGACCTGGAAACGGATGAATGAAAACAAACGCTGCCAAGAAGCCAGAAAGCTGGCGTGCGATTGGGCCCTACAAAACAGAACACTGACATTCTGGGGCGGTGCCAGCTTCCAAGAAGTTGCAGAGCTAGTGTCCCATCAGAACTTTGATCGGTGGATTGGCCGTTTGAGGTTGACAGATGCATGGGGCGATGTGGCATTCTTGCAGGCTTTGGTCTGCAGTGTGGGCACCGATGTGCTGCTCATCGACAATGGGTCAGAGCCTGCCAAGCTCCTCGGTCTTTCCTTGATGACCGGTGACCATGACAGCAAATGTTTGGTCCCCGTAGCCATGCACAAGCACAACCACTTTTGGGCTTTAGTCCCGTTGGAGTCTTGTCACATGGAGCAAGTGGCCCTCAGTGTGACACCTGGACATCAAACACTGGACTTGGACGAGGACTATGACACCGTGGAGCCAAAAGAGTTGGTGCTTGGTGGGCGAGAGCAGGAACTGCAATTGTGCGAATCCCTCCTGAACTGGTGTCCTTTTGAACTGCCAACTCAACATCTCATTGAGTGTCTTCAGCTTCTTGGATTTGCCCAGGGTTGAATTTGAAACCAAGTTTGGATGTTAGTTTAAAACTGAATTGTCAGTTGAAAATGAACATTGAATTTGAATCACTCATTGAATGAGCGAGTGAGTGTGAGTCTGTGATCTTGAGGAACTCGGCGGGAGCCAGAGATGACAACGTGCCTATTGGTGTCTTGGCCAGGTCAAGGAGATTTGCAATATTGCAATTATCTCGCGAAGATGATGCTGAGCAGGAGCCAGTTTCCCAACCACATTTTGAATTGAACTGTAGCTGTGAACAGTGATTTTGGAATAAGTTTGACACGGTATACACCCCCGTTCGAATTCCCCTTACAGAATGGAAGGGGTCGACCCCACTATAAATGGTTTATATATAGGCATTTTGTAGTTACAATGATCCCCCTAACCAGGGCATTTTGTAACAGGGCACCCACAAGGCAAAGTTGTAGATGTTCAAGTGTTCATTTTGTAAGAGTTTTCAGGTGCCAAGTCATTTTATAAGACCATCGAGTTTATCGTTTTGAGGCTTTTCGTGAGCTCAAGATGTTGTTATTGAACATCAAAAAACAAAAAAGAACTCAGTGCATTGACATTCTGTAAGGAGATGTCGTCAAGAGTAGAAGATAATAGTAATTTTCCTTTTGGTTTGGGATTTTTACTGGCGACTTTTTTCCTTGTTTTTGGGACCCTTTTTGGGCGCAAAAAGTCGCCCTTCTTAACCCCTTTCGCGTAGCCAAACCACCGGGAAAATTACCAGTAGAAGAACCTTTTTGAAGAATATATGATTTTTAGGCATTGATACAAAGTATGGCACAGTTCAAGTTTTAGGGCAGCCATGGCA
>Ga0126342_10015036_pt1 | contig 13598 bp, 11 predicted proteins | sample Cyp1metagenome_FD_92528 | JGI IMG/M metagenome (GOLD analysis project Ga0126342, IMG submission 92528) | Coral microbial communities from Lord Howe Island, Old Settlement Bay, Australia - Cyphastrea 1 metagenome | ecosystem: Host-associated > Invertebrates > Cnidaria > Coral ...
TATATATATATTTTTCATTATATTAATATAATATTATAGATTATATATATTAATTATAATATTATTTATAAAATTATTATATTTTAAAAATACAAGAAATAATTAAAACTTAAATTTCTGTGCCTTACACAATTACCAAATAATTCGAAATAATATTTATATATATTATTATTTTATTTATTTATTTTTCTAATTTATTTAATTATATTATTATTAATTAATATATTATAGATAAATATAAATATAATCCCTCTTATTTCTTTAGGATTTTTCCCATTATTAATTTTTCTTTCCAAGAAATAATTCCTAAAATATTCCTTGAATTTTAATTATTAATTAATTTATCTATCTTATTAATAAAATCAAATATTTTCGATTAGTCCATTTTTTTCATATAAATAACGAATAAACTTATTTATTTCCCGTAATTGTCATGGGCAGAACTAGGTCCTTCCTATCGATTAGTTTTTTTTAAAAAAATATTATTTAATAATAAATATTATTCATAATATTATATAAAATATATAATAAAATTAATATTAATAATAAAATTAATAATAATAAAAATAATATTATTATTCGTATCAGTATTAGAATTAGTAGTGGTGGTAATAGTAATATTAGTAGTGATGGTAGTGGTAATGGTAGTAGTAATAATAATAGTAATAATAATTAGTGGTGGTAGTAGTAGCAGTGCTAGTAGTGGTAGTAATGGTAATAATAATAGTGGTGCTGGTAATAATAATAATTAGAAAGAATGTATTTGAAATTTTGCAAAAAAAAAAAATATTAGTTTAATTCAAAACCTCGCTGCCGTGGATATGTTAAAAATCCGCACGAGGGGTTAGCGGGGGGGGCGAACGTAGGGGCGAACACGCGGGCACGTTCGCCCGCGCGAGCGAGCGGGGGGGCGAGCGGGGGGGGCGAGCGAGGGGGGCGAGCGAGGGGTGAATGAGGGGACGAGGAATCGAACGTGGAGGTAAGGATGGAGGGCGCATGAAGGGGTCGCTCGAAGGGTTCGCGCATATATACATCTGGGCAGGTACGTGCGCATGCACTTACGCGCGATCATGTACATATACATACACACGTTCTAATATATATTCAGAAATAAGGTTATTTTTAAGCTTACCTTTTATATAAAAAGGTAATCTTATTTCTACACGACCCTAAATTTTCTAAAATATATTTAGTATTAGGAGGTCATTCTTCAAAGGTAATCTTATTTCTAAACATGGATCTAAATATGGTAAGCGCATACATGCATAGGTACGAATAAATGCGTGCTAATATATGCGTACATATCTGCGTATTACGTGCGCACGCGTGTCATATGCGGTGTTCGCCCTCCCACCCCCCAATTACCCCCCGTTCGCACATTCGCACCCTCGTTCAGATAACCATATGCCCCCTCACATTCAATACATTTAAATATCTTCAAAAATAGTTCACAACAACCTTTTAGATTTAGCTTAATTTTATATAATAATATTTATAATTATTATTATAAAAATAAATATTTTATTTCAAATTATTATAAAAATAAATCAAAATCTAAAAATATCGAAATTAAATTAATTTTTATTAATTATATATATTTTCTATAAATAAATAAAATTCAAAATAATTATCTAATATTTTCAAATATTAATAATTTTATCAAATATATTTATATATATTTTCAAATATATATTTTTATATTTAATATTCAATTATATTATCATTTATAAACAATATATATTTTTTTCATAATTTATTTATTTTTCAAATAAAATTTTTCACTATATATTTTTATTTTCAATATTTAATATTATTTTTCCATTAAAATTTCAATTTATAAAATAAAATAAAAATATCATTAAAATCTTCATTTATAAATAATCTTCCTCAATTTAAAAATCTAAAAAATACCACTTAAGAAAATCCATCCATCGAAATATTTTAGTTTTTCTTTCAATTCTATTTCAAATATATTTTAATTATCCATTCGGGGATTTCATCAATTATTAGATTTAGGAAATAATTACGAAATTTATTTAAAATCAATTTTAAAAATTAATTCCCATTCGATTCTTTTAATATATTTTCAAAAAAATAAATATTTTGTTAAATTAATTAATTATTCTCAATATATTAATTTCTAGGTTTTCAAATTAATTTTAAATTATTTTAAAATAATTTCATAATAAATTTTAATAAACAAATTAGTTGTAAACAGAAATTTTAATTAATTATATCTAAATATATATATATATTATTGGATATAAAAATAATTATATTTGAAATAATTTGATAAAGATTCAACAATTATTCGTTAATATCTTATTGATATTTCTGGGGTATTTCACGAATAATTTGTTCATTATCGATAATCATAATAATTATCGAATTATTCTATTTATCTAGCTATTTTATGTACCTATCTACCTACCTATCTGCATATCTGCCTATCTCCCTCTCTGTCTCTCTACCCATCTCCCTCTCTGCTTCTCTACCTATCCATTTATTATATCTCTAATCCTATCTATATATTTATCCATGCATCCATTCATCTATCTATCGATCTATCTATCTGTGCAAGTTCCCATTCAATCAGCAGTAAACTGATTAAGAACCAAAATGCAAAAATAAAAAACATAAAGCCGAGAAAAAATCAGAACTGACGCCTTCTCCGCTTTTTTCCGAGTTGATCCTGTCAACTTGGCCGCTGCCCGGGTACAACACGATGTCCGCAACTTTGCTGACGGCGCAACGCAAAAACGGGAGGCGGAAAGGTTGTAGGCTGGGTATCGGCGCACAGCCCAGGCTGGGGCGATGATGTGCTAGTCATTTGATCCAACTTTGGGGTTTGGATGGAGATTAGGCAACGCAAGAGAAAAACCACCAATCAGTCACTTTGTTATATCAGTTTCCATTCCCAATATCAGCGCGTTGCCTCAATTATGATGGATTCTTGCTTGTAGTTTCACTGAAGCTGGGGAAGTTCCAGCCTGTAGCCATCAAGATTACCTCTGCAGCCAGGCCCGGCACTTCCGGCTATCATTGGCTGCCAGGGTGAAAATGCGAATCCACTGCCAAGTCGAGGCCAAATCGACCCCAGTGGAAGAAAAGCAGCTGAAATTCATCGCTGGGACCCTACGACATGTTTCCCCAAAGAATAACACTGGTAGCATCATATACTTATCTTTATCCATCATGGTAGTGTTCATCTGCAGTTAAGCCAGGAATAGCATGAGCCTGTGTGAACCCGGAGAACTCTGACTGAGACGCCTCCGGGCCCACGCCACTCTTAGAAAAATCAGCCCTGCTTCTACAAGTATCAACGTATTTGAAAAGGGTATGGTCATGTTAACCGTCCGTCTTCAATTGTTTCAGTTCTGTTTGGATGAGTAGCTTCTCGTTCTTTTTGCGCATATCATGTCCTATTCCTGATTTCGATCCAAAAATTGTTGGTCACACCCCTGACATTTTTTGTGCCCAAACCACAATAAATCCATATCAATCCGCTACCCTTCAAAAATTTTCATCATGCGGCTGAAGTTTGAAATTTTGACACGCTGCAAAACGGGAAAAGCATCAACCGAGCATTCCTTTGCATCATTGCGGCTGAAGATTGGCATATCCCATCAACATACTTGACCTATTGAGCGGCCCAAGGCTTACCCCACTCATCATTGAGGTTCCCCTAGATCGCAGGGTCCGCTAGGGAAGGGGTCCGAGCCGAAAGGAGCACCTGGTGAGACTAGATGACTAGACGGCTGCAATTCTGTGTTGGTTAGGGGGCGCTTGCAAGATGATCTCAAGAAACACCTCCAGGAACTCCTGGTTCTTCATACTAACGAGGTAAACCTGGAATTTCTTTTGATTCGATGCCAATGAGATTCTTTGGTGTGCTCTATGGAAATATGCCATGCGCCCTGCCCCCCCCATCTAATCCATCCATGTCTCACCACGGGCTCCATGGCATGGGAACTCACCTTCTTTTTCGACGCTTATATGTCAAAGCTCTCCTGGTCAAAGTCCTTGGGGGGGGAGTGCTCGTCCAGGATTCCACTTTCCTTGAGCGCTGAGGTGGCTGAGGTGGGAAAATCTGAGCCAAAGATGTGGTCCACCTTGGCTATGTTTGAGGAATCAAGGCTGCCTTTTAAAGTCTCAAGCCTCACATCTTGAAGATCCAGTCCAGTCATCTTTAAAAATAAAACTAACTATATGGGGCCAGTTGAAATCCCAAGCCCATGAAGAGAGTGATCAGTCATAGTTCACTTTCCATGAATCGCTTCGATCTCTCTTGATGGCATGCCCTGGCTCTACCTTTCATCAAGGGCCCCAAGCTTTAGGTGAGCGCTATCTGCCCCAGCGGATGCTTCCAACATCATTTGGGAAGGCCATGGAATGCATTGGAGAACATCATGCCCAGCTTGACTACACGCCAAATTGGATCTCAGTTGCGCTCGTGGTCAGCTTCAATCTTGATTTGGCCCTCACATATCTTGGCACCTGGACAGCTGAGGACAGTATACGACAGGTGGTTTTCGAGTATATTCAAGCAGCAAACAATGATGTATGCTAGTTCATCTTAACCTGACATAGCACAACATCATCTATGTTAGGAGAAGCCAACATTACATACCGAGCATAAATTACATTAGATGAAGTCACCTTTCAGTAGCACGGCATCACCTGCACCTTACAAGCATCGTCAAGTAACATTGCACATTCTATAAATGCAAATGCTATTAAACGTTATTGCACCCCCAACCCCTTAGAAAATTGTGTCTTCCTATGGGGTCGCTAACAGTGCCCCTCGCAAAACAAGGGTCCCAATGCTCAAACCCAGGGCCTGTGTCAAGTGTCCATTCTGCGGACTCTTGTTAGATTGCCAGGGGATGAAAGAGGAGACCTCACTCCACGACCATGTGGCATGGTAAGCCTGCATGCCCAATAGAATTCATACTGCCTAATCTATCTTTGCTACTTGAGGCTTGAAAGGGCCGGAAACATGGTTTCCACATAGTTACCCTTTCCAGGGGTAATCTCCACGCACGCACGCACACACACTCACACACACACATATATATATATAAACATGTACATGCATGTATACATTCATACAAACATAATACGGGTAATTATATGATATAATATTCTTTCGCAAGAAACAGCCTAAGCAGCGTCTAACATTTCCAAACCCTATTGAACAACACCAAGACTCAAGTGGAAAGGTTGACATCATTTTTTGAATAAGAAATTGTGTGGCAGTGTTACAATCCAATTTTCAACTGGCGATCCATATAGTCGCAGCATGCTGCCTATCACGGCACCGCATTTTTTAAGCTATGATATTGCCCACCCCGGTTTAGTTGAATATCGGGGTGTTGCCCCGCCCCATTTTCATACAATCTACACTTACACTTTAATAGCGGTTGCCAAAGGATTACATTTATTGCAACATTCCTGCCCACAAACGCAAAGGGTTTCAGGGACAACGGTCACCTAAGATCTGAAGCTCTTCCAGTATGGTGCCCGATACGACATGGACCCGTCAAGAAAGTCATTGGAGGATGATTTATGCTCGGCAACTATAGTTTTTTTTTTCCAATGTTTGATTTCGGGTTAGGAACATGATGTAAGTGATTTTGTCACTGAAAGCATTCCAATTTTTCAGGATCCATGTGGAGGTTTCCTAAAAATAGGGGTACCATTTTAATCATCCATTTATAGATGGATTTTTCCCTGAAATAAACCCTCCAGCTATTGGGGATCGACTTGGGGACATTCTCCCACTGAAGCCACGCAGCGTTACTGGTGACAGTCTGGAGGTCATCCGTATCTCCGGCCTGTGGCTGCACAACTGCATGCTTTCTACCGGTATTTTTTGTCTTCCCACCTGAACAGTACTCTTACATATTCGGTTTTATCGAATGAGCCGATGGACAGGTTGACGTTTCTTCCAGTACATTATATTGCATTGCATTACATTACGTTACATACATACAAACATACGTGTGTGCACATATGTCCAAACACAATATGTCTAAATGACTAGAACCGACCAACGGGCAGGAGTTCGTGAAAAACCTGGTCTTGGCCGAGGGGCCAATTCGACGTGGAGCAAATCTGTCATCCTCGCGCTGACCTCGTGGAAGCTTGGATGGGTTGAGGGGAGGAATCTATGGCAACGTCATGGTGATGCAGTTACGTATATATATATATATAAATATGTTGTTAGTTGTTATATATGTTACAACTCACCGAACGCAAAATAGATTTTCCCTAAGATTCCTCTTGCTGCTTTCAATCCACGCCAAACATCTTGGCCAAGTGGGTTCATGATTCAAAACAAGGATGCGCAGGAGAAAGATTTGACACCACCAGCCAGCCGGTCTTAGCGGCAACCGAAAACTGGTCTGGAAACAGGACAAATAGCAGCAGCTAGAGGTGAGTTGTGAGGCAGGCGAAGCAAATTTCATCGACATCCGTAGGTACCATCTTGACACCCTGGCCCTCCAAAACAGTAAAATGGGGGGCTTCCACCATAGACTTCTTCTGCATGGCGAGCACATTGCAGTCCCGCCCAAGGAATTTCCAAGAGACAGAGATCTTCATGTCCAAGTCAGTCCTTGCCAATTTTCATGGATGAAACCACAGGGGCAAGCGCAGCATCACGCAAATAAACAAATAAATAAATGGATAAAACTATATATATAAACTAAATAAATAAATAAATAAAACATAAATAAATAAATAACACATATTTTAATATATATATATATAAGTGCAACAAAGTGACAGCTCTGGGGAAAAATCAGCTGGGAAGGCTCATGTTTTTGCTGTGTTTGTACATCTTCACCATATCTTTTCTGCTATATGCCCCAAACAGTGTGGGCCTAAGCGCCTAACGCCCTTGCGAGAACTTGGAATTTTCTTCGCCGCGCCTTCCCATGGCAAATCCTCTGCTATCATGTTAGCCGGCATCCATCAGACCCTTCAATCCTCCATTTAATGAGGCCAATGCCTGCAGATTTCTGACTTTGACCCAAGTAGTTATAGTAAATTGCTCTTGTGAAAGTAAGAATTCACCTTAAAAACACATGGTTTTTAGTATTGGAACTATCAAATTTCGATTCCTATATAGGATATATAGGTAGGTGTAACTCTGGAAGGGGCGGCCAATCAGCAAACTAAGTACCAATTCTTGGTTGATTCAACTCTTGCTGGTTTGTTATAAGGAGCGTATATTCATGACCAGGGGGAACGGGCAATCTCATATTCCATAGCATTCTGGCATGGCATGTTAAAACCCAAATCTGCAAGTAAGACTCGCCCGTTGATGCTCACAGTAACCCACCACCCTCTAGCAATCTAACCTAGCGGAAAATGGTCCTTTGTAGATTCACCAAACATGCTGGTGTTCCTTTGTAGAATTCATGATATATCCGGGATCCGGGATGAGTTTTCAGCAGGCTACAGGTGATGATCTTTCTCCAAGTAGAGTTCATGGAGCTGGGCCAGGAACTGGAGTCCGTACATCCTGCGAAAACGCTGCTCCCGGTGCCGATATGGGAAGTTACGCCATGGTCAAACTTGATCTTCATGACATGCCAATATACAAATCACGAAACTATACTTCAAAATGATAATGAAATAAAGCAAAAGCTTTACATATACACTCTTTATACACACGCATGCCTTTGATACATATCGCCAAACAGGTGTGCATGAAGAAGTTGGACTCATCTTGGATCACACCGCATGGTGCCTCTCCCCAGGCTACAAGTTCATGTCCTGCAGGTGTGTTTGTTCACCAGGCCCCCAAAAAACGTGACACATGATACACATCTTTTGGCTGCTGGTAGCTCGGCGTGTCTCAGCATGTTCAAGTCCCCGGATCTTGAACACGCGTCAAGTGCATCGAATTCAGGATGATCAAGTCAGAGTGTGGGCGCAGAAATGTTTCATCAATATACTCCCTTTAGATTGCGAATATACTATGGACCACTAAACTGATTAAACTGATGGCTTTTCCAAAACAGCATAACAAGATAGTGTTGGAACACGGGGCCCTGACACCTTTCGAAACTTTTTAAAGCAGCTCTGCCGTATTTTCAGCTTTCAGCTCCGTCACGCGGATGGAATCGGTCAATCTTGCTCCAAGAGTGCTAGCTCCACATGGGTCAAGGAACCAGATTTGTCACGAAAGGCACGGTACAGCAAGCCTCAAAGGCATTCCAGGCACCATTGGCACAGACTCAAAATTCAGCTGCTGGCTTTATTTATGCTCACCTCCGAGATTCTAAAGAGGGTGTCAGTCCACTTCCACCACTTCCATGCTTGTTTTAGGTTGGGATAGGTCCGCCGTATGGGCCACCATGCGCTTCACCCCACGGATCTCCATGTCACCCGGGCCCCACAGATTTCTCCCCCAAAAAGCATGGCATGAAAGCAGAAAAATGATGAAACATGTCACTGCCGAAGCACCCTTCCCTTCATTGCGGGCATAGCGAGGAGAGCCAACTTCATGGACTCCTTGATGATAACATTTTGTCGGCGACCCACTTGTTTGTGCAACGTCCTCATTCGACCATACCTCAGCTCTGAAAGCCCTCCCCTTCACTGACCCTAAGCGAGCACACACGCCAACCCATCTGAACTCCAAATGTCATTGATGTACCAAATGGCGTGCAATTGGCTCAACAGTTGCAATATTGGAATGATGTATTTGTTGGCCTTGGCCCGTACCGGAAACCTTCAGTACCCATTCCACCATTCACAACGAACCGCGATTTCAAGCGGGAAAACCCTTGAGACAGGCTCTATCACCGCCCAAATCAGGAATACAATGCGGACACAAAAACAAACACCCACCCATGCACGCAGGCACAAGCGCAGGCAGGTCCGCACGCACGCACGCGCAAACGCAGGCACGCAGGCATGCAAGCATGCAGGCACGCAGGCAGGCAAGCATGCAGGCACGCAGGCAGGCACGCAGGCAGGCACGCAGGCAGGCAAGCAGGCACGCACGCACACACGCATCACGCAAAAACACGCAAAAACAGCAAAACACGCACGCGTGCTTTGGCATGCTCCACTCATAGGTGCTACACTGAACACGGCAAGCATGTGTCAGCAAGGCACCTTTTATCCTTTGTTTGCTCTTCTTGTTTTGTCTTCCTCTATCTTCCCTTCAGCGATGATGCTATCAACTGCGATCTGGGGATGTCTGGCATAGAGACCATAAGATCATAAGAATGATTGATTTCATTCTGGCCATATCCAAACCATGATATGCGATATTGCGGACCAAAGCACTCCAGGAACTCCAGACCACGAATCAAGTGTCACACGTCGCTGTCGCTGGGTATCGTTACACTGTTAAGCGTGTACAATGGACCTTGGCACACTTCAAAGGCTTCAGAAATTTCCGGAGCTGCAATTGATTCGAGTTCCGAAGAGTCTGCTGGTTTGGAGACGGAACTAAGATGAACTAAGCCCACTTTGGTCCAGCCTGTGATATAAAATATCATTGACACTGCAATGGATCATCCATCTAGGCTGAAAAAAAAGGTCCCCGAGCCCACTTCCTTTGGAACTTTCATGAATTCTAGCACAGCCCGTTTCATCTAGTTTCCAAATATACATTCCCGGGCTTAGATGACTTCAAAAAAATCCTGGTTACTAGTTAATACATATCCTTATATATATCCCCTATAGCAACCATCCAAGGTTTTCCATGTACTAGTATCAACCACATGTAAGCTCTCCCTTCCGAATTTGCAGGTTTTCGAATAGCCATGCAGCACAGTGACACTGACCTTCCTTGACACATCCAAAGGGCCACCGAATCACTGTGTGAAATCTTGCTCCCGACGGTGCAAAGGCCGCCATGCCGCATAGGAATTTGGATGAATTTGGCGCAGAAGCCACAAGTGGCTTCTTTTTTGTGCCGGGCTCACTTCAACATGTCTACATCTTGAGATTTGGTTACAAACCCCCAGCCCAACCCCAAAAGTAGTCATTTGGGATAAGAATCCTCAAAATCATGAAGTAGCATGAGCAAGAACAACAAATTGCATAACATACGTACATATGTGAAAATGATACATGCATAGATTCTATATATACACGCACATATGCTTGCAAGTATCAGCCCACCAAGTTTTTTGACCTGCTCATGTGCCACTTGCAGGCTTTCATTTCATGCGACTTCACACGTTTTCATGGGATTTTCCTCTGCGGCCTCTTTTTGGCTGGCACCCTTATCAGCCGCAACGGGCCTCATGAAGGACAAGTGCTTCGGATACTCGGAAACCACCTGTGCAGGCAACAGATAGACGACTCCGAAGTGTTTGATGAGAACACATGGTAGCATGCATTTACGTACGCAATATATACGTTGCACATGTCATTCAACACGTCTGCCACCACCAACATTCTACACGTCTGCCAACACCAAGGTGTCTGTGAAAGCCACCGGCTGGGTAATTGGGTTTGCATGCCTGTACGTCTGTGTGCATGATGCATGTATGTTTAGATGGTGCGCAGTGCCATTTCAATCCATCTCACATCGCGAAAAACTTTGCATCCATCCCTACGTGTGCTGCTTGAATCTTCAGAATTTTGTGATCTGTCACTTTCTGGTTAAATTTGGAGAGCAAGGCCAACTGTTTGCTGGTTGGCTTTTTGCAAATAAACTAAATAGGTTGCTGGTACGGGGGTCATCATGTGGACGGAAATTGAGCAACAGTGAGGACTGCATGTCTACTTACTTCATGAGTTTAGGAATTCCATCAAACAAATTAGGTTTCGACGAACAAAACCAACTATTCGACCAGGAGGAAGGAGGCTTAACTACGTATGTTACAAATAATAATAACAATAATAACAATAGTAATAATAGTAATAATAATAACAATAATAATAAGACTAATTAAAAACATATATTTAAACAGCACTTTTGATTGGAACCAAAGACAGGGCCCCGAAGGCCCTACAGATTCCGGCAGTTGCTAGGTGGCATATGAACTGTCTTTGCAGCGTGTTGCATGCGATTCGACAGTGAACATGTTCATCATTTTGTTAGCCTCTGTTACGTTTGTCATGTGGGGTGGATGCCCACATTAAGCATATCAAGATACATGGAGAATTGATTTCATGGTGTTGGACTGGAAGAAACTATTTTTTTTGAACCTAAGTCGAACTAAGATTGGACCTCCCGGAACTTCTCACTTTGAAGTTCAATCAGCTCGCTCTCAGTCCTCGATTGTGGGGTGCAGCTCAGATGGTCGCATCAGCTGACCATGGGCGAAATAGGATGAACTAGGCTGAATCTGGCTGGAAACATGGACAACATGGGAAAACATCATGTTTGAAACCTCTTACGCCATATGTCGAACTAAATCATGATTGTGACATGGAGGCTGGCATTACGTCGGGGCCATGGGGGCACTGCGGGAACAAAATATAGATGTGTATCAACAAAAACATCAGCATTGACAAACATATCTCAAGAATTCTCAACATGTGTAAATATTAAATATATACATTTGTAGATGTATATATATATATATATATAATATATATATAATATCGTGTCCCTAAGAATCATCAAAATCCAAACGTCAAATATGAAGCCCTCCAAGCCAACCTGCGCCCATCTCGGTGCCCGTCCTGGCCCTCAATCGTCCCTGGTTGACCCACGGAGTCCATAGCACCACCTCGCAAAACCACCTGGGCAGATTTTGCGACCAGAAATGCATCGCTATATCAGTAACTAGAATACACAACATATTTATAAATGTAAGTAGTTACCATCTATATCCATCTATGACATGTAAAAAATGCAAATATCTATAAACAAATAAATATATATAAATATATATGTGTGTGTGAAGAATGCAAATCATATACTACAATATACATACCTAGAGAATATGTTTATGTAAAATTAAATATCTGTATATAGAAAAAAGCACACACACACGTGTATGTATATATATATATTATTTTTATTTTTATTTGGGTAAATTGACAATATAACAAGAGGTATACAACTGGGGGTTGCCCGGTTTTCGTGACATAAAATCTTTCGAGAAACCTTCGCAAACTCCAAGTTTATCTTTCGCGGGGCCCATGGGGGCAACAATACCTTCTATGAAGATTCAGTCACACCCCCGGGATTATTGTAGCAGTGTAAACATGCAACTAGCATCGCGGAATCCTTTCTCACGACAGATTGCTGATCATCGGGTTTACATTTTGAAGGCTTATTGGCTACCCCTTCAAAATTACTTTCACGAACTCGAAAAATACTGCTGCGACGGACGGTTCGAGAACATGACATGATCGAAATCAAACTTCTTGGATCAAACATGATCAAGCCCTTTATCTACACCTAACCTTTGGATCAAGCCCGTTAAACCTATAATCACCTAAGATACACCTATACAATCCTATATGAGCCTTTATGCACATAGTCATATGCACATGGGGACCGCAATTCGCTGGCTGCTCTCTGCCGAGCAGCTCATTGGCTGCGACGTTCTCAAGCTCCCTGGTCTCGTGCTGCAAGTAGTCCAAACTACCTCAGCCACTGGTCTTGAGGCATACCGCAATGAAATCACATGACACGTGACCTCACATGCCATGGTTATATCCCGTGGCATATGGTGGCTCTGATTGTAATCATCTAGAAAAACTGGTGACCTGGGATCATCATAGCTGGGCCCACAAGGCTCCCTTCTCAGCCAAGCTGCCAGTGTGCAAGATATACCTTGGCGCTATCATGGGGCTCCCAACTCGACAGAATGAATTGGACATTCCCCCAGTCCCAAGGGGCGAACATATTTTTATTATGTTTCTCAAGAGGTTTTCAATCCTTTTCAGTTTTCTTCTACTCTGCTCCATAAGCTAGATTACTAGATCATGTTGTAGGCATTGTGGTCCCTTGGGCCCAGGACAAGAGTAGCAGTTCACAAGAATGAAAGGTTCAATGCCTGGAGCACCAGTGTCCCAAACCCATCCATGGTGGACCTTCCTATCCGCCCTATCCAGGCCCTATCCTGGCCAGCTCGGTGAATTTTACTCTACTTGTGCTGGGACTGCCAGGTCCAGCTCAAGCCCCCAGATCCGATCGCCATATCATGACCAGATGCATGCTTTTGCCTTCCTCCCCAGCAGAGAAAAGGATGTCAGCTCGAGAAAGCAAAATTTGATTCGGAACTTTGAAGCACACCTCATGGCATCAATCAGTCACTGACACAGGCTTTTTCAGGCCTGATGATTCTGTTTCAACATGTTTCATGCCGTGAGAGTTCCAGCAGCATGCGCTGAGTTCTGGTGGGTCTTACCCATCAGCACCAGTCAGTGGTCTGATATGTGGATTAAACCCTAGCAAGAACAGCTTTCAGATCATGGAACTCTCTGCCCTGTGGACATGAGTCTAATCGGGACAGCAGTCGGTACTGCTATCTTTATGGGTTGTTGTCCAGGCACAAGCCCATGAATGCCAAATGCAAAATCTATAGCCAAAAATGCATAATAAAAATGCATACTTACAGGCTGCAAATGTCAGAAATGCATATGTTCAAAACTTTCCACAA
>Ga0126342_10015037_pt1 | contig 13597 bp, 12 predicted proteins | sample Cyp1metagenome_FD_92528 | JGI IMG/M metagenome (GOLD analysis project Ga0126342, IMG submission 92528) | Coral microbial communities from Lord Howe Island, Old Settlement Bay, Australia - Cyphastrea 1 metagenome | ecosystem: Host-associated > Invertebrates > Cnidaria > Coral ...
ACACTGGGCGCGGATGGTCGTGGTTGAGGTCCGGCAGGGAACACTGGGCGTGGATGGTCGTGGTTGAGGTCCGGCAGGGAACACTGTGGATCGCGGGTCGCAGTTGAGCAAGGACGACAAGGAGGACGAGGACGAGGAGGCGGAGGACGAGGAGGAGGAGGCGGAGGAGGAGGAGGAGGAGGAGCAGGAGGAGCAGGAGGAGGAGGAGGACGAGGAGGCAACTGACATAAAATCTAACAACCCTCACCTGGCAGGTGGGGAAAAAACACGGCCAATGCCTGGCACCAATTGTTCGAGCATCTCGGACGTGAAAATCCCAAGATAAAGACAGCTTGTCACATCACTGCTGGTTGAGTTGGGTTGCTGGTAACAAAGCGATATTAGCTGCATAAAAAAGGTGGTGCTCACCAAGTATAAGTCGGTTTATGAACCCGACTAAGTATGAATGTATTTATCACGAACCACAACTTGGCAAATACTCCAACTCAGCTAAGTAATTAGGGGCATCACCTTGTGTGAAGGTACTTGTGCATGGTTTAAACCATGTGAGCATGTTTTGGGGATATGATGAGGATACCATGGGACACTATGGAACTATATAATGGGAATATAAAATATATACACTAACAATGGCCTTAACTAAGCCTACTCGGAATATTCTTCGAAACAAAGACAACAGGAACCGTCTACGATTGGGCAACACCCCCCTGCCACTTGGTCTCCAAACGATCTCTTCTTCAACACGAGCCTGGAGTGAGTGGATCAAAGGTAACGGGGGTATGGTCGGGAACCTTTACAGGAACTCTTTGATTTTAGAATCAAATGAAACCACAAGTTTCCTTCCAACCCAAGGTAGGTCATGTGGTTGATACCAAGGCCAACTCCTGTGGTGCATTTCTATCTACCGGATGGGCTTCCAAACCGAATGATGAGGCACCCCACTTTGGGAAAGATTTGAACGCTGCTCATGATGCACATCACATCTACTAAAAATCGGTCACGACAAGCAATTGGGATGATACGGTGGACCAGATCCTGCAGTTGGGATGATCGGTCCCATGGTTATCCCATGATTATCGCATGATTATCCCATGATTTCCAATGTTTCACAGTCACATCACAGTCACCAAAATCGTTCCCAATGGAGGTGTCAGCTGGATATCTTGGACATGGGCGATTTGGCTTCGGAAGTTGCGACCCAGTTTTGGCACCCCAGAAGTTCACCGGAAGCTGTGCCACTGCAGGCCACCTGAAGTAATGGCCATCTAATATTGTGGTTAATTGAGTGACTAATTGGTGGTTTCAACCACCCTGAAAAATATGAAAGTCAGATTGGATCATCATCCCAACTATTGGGGAACATCAAATTCCATGGTTCCAAACCACCAACCAGGTGAGAGATAACTCCGGGATGTGCATCCCAGGATTTGTGGGTCATATCTTACGCCAGATGTACAATAGGTATACTCCAAGTATATTGGAGGTTTCCTGAAATGGGTATCCCACATCCATCAGATTCCATGAGAACCATGGTTTAGGATTGAAACTCACCGGAGGACTTTAGGGATCCCATTGATCTTTGGGTAAATCACCATGATAGACATTACCCGGCCTGGTAAACATACCAAAAACGATGGAAAACCCAGCATGCTATTCATGGGTAAATCCACTATTTCGACTGGGCCATGGCTTCAAGTTTGCAAACTGTAAACGTTTACCAGAGGGTACATATAAGCCATGCATATTCCATTACATCACCATTTCATATCCTGGTTGGTGGTTTCAACCTACCCCTCTGAAAAATGATGGAGTGAGTTCGTCAGTTGGGATGGATGGAAATTCCCAACTGTTTCTGGAACGTCATTCAAAATTCCATGGTTCCAGTCACCACCAACCAGATATATTGTTATTCCAATTATTAACCATAGATTAACCATAGATACCAGTGATTATTAACCATCATTAACCATCATTACCCCATACTAAACCAATGTTCCAAACCACCAACCAGTATCCCAATATGGGTTATCAACCACGCATGGTGCCATTTGGTGCCTCGGTCTCCTCGTGTCCACAAGCCACCACGTCAGCATGGCTGCCCACAATAAAGACCAGAGCCTTGAGTTCGGTGCCCGGTTTGGAGGATATCTAATGTGATAAACAGCCACATAACAATGGAAAGATCCACCATTTTCAATGGGAAAATCAACTACAAATGGTCATTTTCCATAGCTATGTTAGTTACTTTACCAGAGGGTATCTAATGTGATAAAACCTTGCCATAAACCTACCATGACTGAGGATGATTTATACCACCGATACCACCCATAGTGATTATGGGGATGGTTTATGATTGGCTGTACAGATTTTTCTGGAATCTTTAGTTCCAAAAGCCAATCATAAACCAACCCCATAATCACCATGAACCACCCCCTCAATCAGTAATCATAAACCATCCCCTTAATCTTTATTAAATGGTGACGATTTCTTCCAAATAGTTCCCAAATGGGACTCAGTCCATGGCCAGGGTATTTCTAACGGGACCCTATTTTTCGAAGAAACCAACATAGACAACAAAAAAAACAACAGCAACAGCAACCAAAGGGGACCAACAGTGCGGCATCTATTCCATGAAGTCCTTGCAGCACCGAGGCAGTTCCGCCGAACTCAGTGGTTGATTTTGAATGGCCACCAGCGAAAAATGATAAGTTTAAGAATGTCTATGAGCAACCTCAACGATCCAAAAAATAAGGATTTTTGTTGGCCCATCATCCATCTCTCGCGCTTGTTGAAATTTGTAGCTCTGGATGAATTTCTTGAAGTCCTTGATCAGCGCTTCGTAGAAGCCTGGATAAACAGCAGCCGAATTGTCGTTCTGATTCCCTGCGTGCCTTGGAGCCATGCCAGGCGTCCAGGGCTGATCCAGGACACTTCCTTTCTTGTTTCTCAATTGCGGGATTGACAGATATATTATATATATATGTAAGTATATATATATATGTAAGTATATATATATATAAATATATACTGGTTGGCGGTTTCAGCCCCTCTGAACAATATTAGTCAGTTGGGGTTATTATTCCCAATATATGGAAAAATAAACATGTTCCAAACCACCAACCAGTATATAATTATGTATATATATATATAAGCCGTAGCTGTTTCTCCACTCTATTTTTTTTCAGGTTTCCCATTTTCAGGTGCCACCTCAGTCCCCCATATCTTAAAAATCTCATCAACTGTTTTATACCATTATATTCCCATTATATATACCATTATATTATCATTATATATATATATATATTCCCATCATTAGTATCATTGTAACCATGATATATCCCATGGTATTCCCATCATATTCCCATTTTTATCCCACGATATTCCCATTGGGAATCTACCAGCCATCTATTCCTCGCATTCCTCATGGTAAAATGGGAATATCATGGTGGTAGATCTAACAATTTTACGATTCTATTTATCCATATTCCCAGGATCTTCTCCCAATTTACATTACTGGTTGGTGGTATACCCACCCCTCTGAAAAATATGAGTTCGTCACTTGGGATTGTGAGCTTCCCAATATATGGAAAGTCATCAAAATCATGTTCCAAACCACCAACCAGTATATATATATATAATATACAGTGAATCATACACTGGTAGATTAAACGAAAAAAAAACATATATTTGGGGATAGTTCTCCGAAAACTTCCCATTTTGGTTGCCCCAACTCCCCATCGACATCTCAAGGCACATCCGGTGCATGGACGTGGATAGAGGAGAGCCAAAAGGTCCTGGAAGCCGAAGTTGATGGGATAACCAAGGGGTGAAACATCTATGATTAATATGAGAACTATGGTTCATAATGGATAATAGATGATAACTATGGTTAATAGATGATAACAATGATAACTATGGTAATTTAACTTTGGAAAATCACCATTTTAATATGTAATTCAACTATAAATGGTCATTTTCCATAGTTATGTTGGTTTACCAGAGGGTAATAGATGATAACTATGGTGACCTATCGATGATTATCTGTTATATAGATGGTAACTACGGTTAATGATAGATGAAAATCCATAGGTTCGTTATCTATGATTAAATCAAATTATCTATTCACCCCATAGTTTCACTGGGTGAATAGCTATGGTGAACAACTATCATTACATATCTATTGGGTGAATCTATGACACTCATAAATTCATGGGTATACTATTTTTAAGGATAGTGATTATCTGGTTGGTGGTTTCCACCCCTCTGAAAAATATTAGTCAGTTGGAATTATTATTCCAAATATATGGAAAAATAAAAAAAGGTTCCAAAACACCAGCCAGTTATAGCAGCGCATAGTAAGAGAATGATTCTATTCACCCCATTCTTTATGCCCATCGGTGATGGATTTCGCGACCACGTTTGACTACCCGAGGGTAGTAAGGCATTGCTTCGTATTCCCACGACTTGGTGCGAGGCATCGTAAGGGTCAATAAGCTATGTACTGATTTTGTCTCCTAAACATAACTGGGATATAATATGGCTATTACATTGGTAATTGTGATGGTTCTAGATGATACGCCGTTAAAAATCGTGTATATTACTGTATATGTGTGGCACAATCCCACGTAAGGGACTCCAAGTCACGAGGCACTTCTAACTGGGATGACTCTCCAAGTCCCCGATCTGCAATGCAGTGAAAAACCGATGTGGTTGATCAAGCAGTAAGAGATTACAAAATGGACTATCACAGATGTTTGGGTTGATACCCTTTGAAATTTTCAGATGGAATACGTGTAAAATATGGAAAATCCATGGAATATCAGTTTCAAAATTATGTTTATGGCTGATACCATTTGGTGCTGGTAGTCTAATTTCCGTGGCAATGGAACGTCCTCTATGGATTCCCAATGTAAACATCCGGACGTTGAGCCTCATGCTGCTCCTCCGGCTCATCCCATGTGCGGGTTAGACTCGAAGCACAAGTCGTCAGGTGGCACAAATCATCCGGGTCAGCAAAGCGTTCAACTTACGTTTGCCTGAAAACTTTGTTCTAGGCGGCATCCCAAGAATGCCTGATAGATTCAACTGATCTGCTGTCTTGCTACCTCCAGAATGGCTTGAGGAAGTATGAAACAATCTCATGCTCGCAAACTCACCTGCAGTGAGCGGCTTAAAATCAATTGCTGCTGCAGTTGCATCAACTTGCCCTTTTCTCAGCACATAATAATCACCGGCAAACCATTCAACACCGTTGAACGCCAATCTGTATCGTGGTGATTTCTTCCTGCTGCCCACTTCTTTCTTCAATAATGACATTGTCACAAGTTCATCTGGATGGTTGAACTTTGTCACTTCAGGGAGGGATATAGAATATGCACATACCTCTTTTCTGGTTTGCATGGACAACTGTTTCCCAACATACAAAAAGGGAACATCCCGACTTACTAATCCTGTTTCCCAAGAATTTGCCGTCCAAGTAGGTCACAGAAGTTGCCATAAAATGGTACTAACAAGCGAACAATCTCCACCGGGGCTGCGGTTGTTCATCAACATGGTGAAGCATATGAGGACGATGGAGGGTAAGTCCCCAATTCCTAGGCTTCTCCCGGTGGCTTAGAAGCCTACCAACCAGGTGTTAAGTGGGATGATCCAAGTAAACTATCGCTCTCTATATTTCTCTATTTCTCTCTTTCTCTTTTTCTTTCTCTATCTATCTATCTACCTATCTATCTACCTACAGTACCTACCTATTCCTACCTATTCTACCTGTTCTACCTATCTATTTGTTGAGGTTTGGGTAGTATCCCCGAACTCACCACCCCGGGCTTGGCAGCCCCGGCAGGGCATCGAGCGGAGGTTCGAACGCCCCTCCGTCCTGGGCCATGTAGGTGGTTTAACCAACACAAATGGTGGTGTTGGGCTACTATGAGAATATACCCTCTGGTAAACTAACATAGCTATTGAAAATGGCCATTTATAGTGGTTTTTCCCATTAAATATGGTGATTTTCCATAGTTATGTTAGTTTACCAGAGGGTAACACCTGCAAATGATGACTAAAAACATCGTTTCACCTTTCGTTCTTCTAAAACATATTATGTGAATTATGACGTGCGTCATTTCCAAGTTAAGCTCACCTTTATGTTTCGAAATGTTGTTTCACGGGGGGTTCATGGGGGTTTCTCACAGGCCTTTCAAAACACGGGTATGGTGATTGGGTGTACTACATGAGTAGCTGCGAATCCGAGCCATTCAAAAATCCTATCGAATTGTTGACAATACAGATGGGATCACTTCTTTTGGCTCCTCTTCGCGTTCGCTCTCCTTTTCTTCAAGTTGAGAGACTTGCTTGTGAACAAAATCGCATGATTCACAGGGATTGATTCGCAGCCTTCGGCAGTCTCATATATGAGGTTTCCTAAACTGGGGGTACCCCCAAATCTTCCATTTATAGAAGGATTTTCCATTATAAACCATCCATTTTGGGGTAGACCTATTTCAGGAAACCCCCAAACAATGGTCATGAAGTTACTCCCGCGCCGGCTCGCTGTGATAGGCACGAAGTTGGGTGGTGGTCCGTCCATTCTCTCCGCTGGGAAAACTGAAGTGAATTCGCTATGGAGGTCATGGGATGCCAGCATGACTGGTTGGTGGTATACCTACCCAAAAATGTGACTTCGTCAGTTGGGATTATTCTTCCCAATATATGGAAAGTCATAAAATTCATGTTCCAAACCACCAATATATGTATTATAAATATATACAGTGAACCATACACTGGTAGATTAACCGAAAATCCCAAACATAATAATAAACATGTTCCCAAGCATCTGGTTGATGCTCATCATTTTCCACGGTTAACCCCGTGTTTCACTCACCGCGGCACCTCGCTGTCGGTGTCCCGAAGTACGTCGCCCGAGTCCAAAGGACCCGTAGGACCCGTTCGCCAAGCGTCCAGGCGGGTGACCACGATGTAGAAACTCAGAAGGAGAATTTGGGGGGAATGGTTAATATATATGTTATATATGGTTATCATAAATGGTTTTTTGTTTATCAAATGGAGATATACCATCTATACCATTAATTCTCCAGCCATTAATATATGGTTATCATAAATGGAGATAAACAAAAAACCATTAATATGGCTTAAATTCTCCAGGAATGGATTTGATCTCCATTTTTGGGGCAAATCAAGCAATATGGTGATCATATGATGCGGGTTGAGTAAATCAAGCATTCTATGGATTTATACTGGATTCCTAATGGATTTATAGTGGAATAATGATAATCATGGAAATAATGGATAATGATAGTGGAAAACATAATGGATTTACATGTGGTCAATGACAAGAATGGATTTATAACGGATTTGAAATGGATAACACCATACCAAAAGGCACCGCAATTCGTTTGACCATTATGTTTTTCCGTTTTTTTTTTTTCCGGATCTCTTGTCCTGTCCTGAATGGACTGATAATGATGAATAATGATGGATAATGATAATGGGAGAGATCATGGATTATGGATTTACAGTGGATGGATACTGGATTTATAGTGCATAATCATATTGTAATTGTTTTTTATAAGTTATCATCCATATAATAATGGCTTCTTGTAATAGTAGATGAGAATACTTACAACAGATGGATGATCATGGAGACAAAATGGCTGTACCATCGGGGTAAATCAAGCCTTTTATGGTGACATAGTGGGACTATACTGGGATATCATATGATATAATGGATACTAATGATGGGAGGTATATGGGATTTATAATGGATACTACTGGAAACAAATGGTAATAATGGGGGCAATAACGGATACAATGCATAATAATAAGGTACGGTATACTGTATAATCAGGAGTTATAATGGATATTATGGACAATGATTTGGGAGGCATACCGGACTTATAATGTATGATTTGGTTATGGAGATATATTTGTGGGTATTGACCGAGTTTGATACGCACCCATTTGGACCCCGTCAACTAGAATTATCGTTGCCATAAACCCAGCTGTGGGAGTTGTGTGAACACACACTTCGCTATCAATCAAATAATCAACTAAATCAACTATCAATCCCGCATTTGTATACGTTTTTGCTATTTGAAGCTCCATTTTCCTCCTGGAAACGCGGTTAACTCACCTTAAATCCCCAAGAACAAACGTCCATCATGCATCGACGGGAAAAAACTGGGGATGGCACCCGCGATTCGTCAGGAAGAGATGATGCATGACCTTTCGGCAGCTTCTTTTCTACCTATTCTATCTAGCTTGGATGGATTCTACAGGATTTTCTACAGGATTTTCTACCGAACTTTTCTACCTACAGGATGTGTTGTCCATTCGCAAACTATCCATATCTGCCATATCTATTTCCAGTCACACAGTTCCAATCTTTATTTCAGGTAAGCCAGGTAAGCTAAAACATGTTTGTGCCAATAGTTCTTAGCTATTCCCAGCATTTATTTTCAGTTGGTCAACCCATTCAAATGGTCATCTTTGACAAAAAACACATCACGGGGAACTGCGGAAATCACGGGGCATATTTTTTGTGGATTTAAAAATCCCCCATCATTGGTTACCCTCTGGTTATGACTAACAGTTCGCCATGGTATAGATGGCCCATAGAAAAAGATGGCTTACCGAACTTGAAAATGGGTGGATCTTTCCATGGCAAACTGTTAGTCATAAGCAGATGGTAATTCAAATATGTTTAAGAATCAATCCACTTTGGATCATGTCAGTCAAATTATATTATGTCTATTATGTTATCTGCTTGGTGGTTTTTCGCCACCCCTCTGAACAATGATGGCGTTCGTCAGTTGGGATCAATATTCCCAATAAGTGGAACAATATAAAATGTTCCAAACCACCAAGCAGTTCTGGTGGACATTGCCAATGTTAGATCCCCTGCAAAAAATAAATTCTTTGCTGGTTAGTAGATATTCCCATTAATACCAAAAGACTAAAGGATTAGTAGGTATCCATGTAAGATTGCCCTAGAAATGTTCCAAACCACCAACCAGTTCTGGTTAAGTATCAATCCATGCATTTTTGGGTCCATTTTCATCCTTTTTGGACGATGAAAATTCATGGGACAAAGCTTCGGCGCGACTTGACGGACTGACGAAACGATGTTGCAGGGGATGATGAGAACGAGCCTTGGATGTTAACCGTTGGGTTTATGGAGGATATGATTAAGATATCATGTAATGTATATATATATATGTATCTATATATATATGTATATCCGTTTATAGTCTATAGTTGGCTTATAAATTATATGGAAGATCCAAACTTGGACTGCCTCACTGACGGTATTTTAGAAGTAAACAAATGGCCTATTTTCAGCCAGCAAATGGATCAGTACCTGTAGAAATCTGTCCAGAGGCTAATATTTCCTGAGCTCCACTGGCGTTTTGGATGTAGAAAACTACACCTTTCCATGGCTGCTTTGGTTGAGCCGCTTTTACATCACAAAATTCCCTCAACACATCCAGTGTAAGCAGCTTACTCTATCACCCTAGACATCAAATGACCGTCCTTTTTTCCCCGGCTGCCCGCAACTTGATTCCATCCCCTCCCATTGGTTTGAAGGAAAAGCTACAGGAAAACCCCACATATACATATATATATATATTTGGTAGGAACAATCATGGAAAAACCTGTAGCTTTTTTCCCTTAAACCAAGCCATTTTGCCCCATGGGTTCCGAACGTAATATTCGCGTTGCCCTCCAAAGTCCCAAGTCTTTAAGAGCACAGGACTTTGCTCGTCCTCCTCATCACCCCTTGGGCGATTTTTAGATGGTGGCCAGGGGTGATGGCTTCATGGCAACCATGGTAATAGCCACTAGACGTTGGGATATAACCTTCATAACTATGGTTATGTAAGTTGATGATAGTTGTATGTTATATAAGTTGATGATGGTTATATGCTATATAAGTTGATGATATAACTGGAACCGCAAGTAGAAAGAATGGACTATTTCGGACTCTTTCAGTCGTGACTATGCGTGACTGGAAACGTTGTGACTATCATAGCTTTGTCTCAAAATAGTGGTCCGAACCGGCCATCTAAGATCTTTCGAGGCAGGATGAAAAACACAACACACACTGAAACCCACTACTTGGTGGCTGATCCCACGAATCGTAAGTGGGTTATAACCCCAGTTATAAATGGGATAAGTAGGGTTAATCCACTTATAATTGGGGTTATAACCCACTTCCTAAGCGGGCGGAAACCCACCAACGACTTCTTTTTTTTCGCAACCCATGGCCCCCCACGATTCACCAGTCAGTTTTCCCAAGATGAATGGAGCAATGGAGCCATTCCAATCTGTCCAAAAATGGTGGATATTTGTATGTATATATATATATACCCTCTGGTAATTTAACATAACTATGGAAAGATCCACCATTTTTCATGGGAAAGTTCACTATAAATGGTGGATCTTTCCATAGTTATGTTAAATTATCAGAGGGTATATATATATACACACAAACATCTTATCATAAACATGTGGAGTGTCATATTCTCAACCAGCGGATTTTTGGGTAATGTTGGTAACGCAACAATCCCCAATTTCACCACAAATAGGTGGTATCAACTATTCCAAAATGGGTGGTTATATTATTGTTTTAACCACATTATTCAAAAAATAGTGAATTAAACCCATTCAGACAAACCTGGTCTTTAGCTGGCCGAGTTTCCTGTCAAACCTAGCCTGGCACACAAACGGGATATCCCCAAAATCTTGACTTTTTCTCCATGATATCCCCTAAATATGTATGTATGTATACTGGTTGGTGGTTTTAACCATCTTGAAACATATTAGTCAGTTGGGATGATTATTCCCAATGTATTATGGAAAATATAAATCTTTGAAACCACCAACCAGTATATATATGTATGTATGTATGTATGCATATATATATATGTATATGTATATATGTATATATATATATGTATATGTATATATATGTATGTATGTATGCATATATATGTATATGTATGTAAATATGTATATAAATATATGTATATATGTATGTATGTATATATGTATATATGTATATATGTATATATGTATATATGTATATGTATATATATATATGTAAATATGTATATGTATATGTAAATATACATATATACATATGTAGATATGTATATGTATATATATATATATATATCCATGTATGTACATGTCATACATTATATAAATATCCGCCTTATAAAACCAACCGCTTCTCTTAGCCTTCACGAGTTGTTTCACAATGTTTCACAGCCAGGTCACTGAATCATCTTGGCCACCAAATCCACAGGCATCTTGGAGCTGCTCGTAAGCTCTGGAACCTCCTCGGGTTCACCTGACGAAGCGAAAAAGCTGTGTCGTCCCCACATGTGGGGTCAAAACATGATGGTTTATGGGAATAAAATGGGAACATCATGGGATACATCAGCCTTCAGCTACCCTCTGGTAAACAGCCACATAGCGAACTGGAAAGATCCACCATTTTCAATGGGAAAATCCACTAGGAAAATCACCATTTTCAATAGCTATGTAACAAATTACCAGAGGGTATATGATGGTTTATGGTCATCCATTCCATCCATTCCAATGGGAATCCCAACATCATGGAGCTTGGCTCGAAAAAACCCCTCATGGATTGATGACCGGGCCGAATCTACCTACCAAAAAAAGGGCCACCTGGAGATGGATCCCCAGAATCACGGCACTTGTGCCGTGAGGGGAAAGCATCAGAAAATCTGCTAGGAAATCTGCTGAAAAGTATGGTTTCTTTTTGTGTTTTTCTGTATTCTCTGGTGAATAGGGATTCCCATCATGAATTGTGATAATCCACAATGTTTTTTTCTCGGATATTGAATAATCCCGTGGTATCGTAGTCTATGACAATCATATTAAAACTCTTTTTTGAGCCCTGCTGGTTGATTACGTATTAATGGGATTATCATGATAACAGAGGTTTCCTAAATTTAGGGTACCCCCAGTTCTCATCCATTGATGGATTTTCCATGACTAGTCACCATCCAATGCTCGCTTGGGGTAGCACCATGACTATGGAGTTTCCCCCATGACTCAAGATCCCAGGCAAGGCCCAAAGAAGTTCCAGCAGCTGGTGGTGGCGCAATCCCAGGGTTACGGTGATCCAGGTCATCCATCCCATGAAAAATCAGAATCCCAAAGTAATATATATATATAAGGATTCCCTTTAACCTATGGCTATGGATTATATTAAATGGGTTACTTATGTGATATAATCTTTTATTCGTTGAACCACTTTCAAGCAAATACTGAATGTCAAGCGCTGCATTGACTCTTGTTTTCATCTGGGGATCGTCGCTCAGCCTTCTTGGCTGTGGGTCGGCCTATAACTGCTGTTGAACTGCTGTATTGATCCAGTTGGTGGCAGTAGGGGTGGATGGAGGGTAAAGCGCGAAAAAGAACGGTGGCAAACCCGCCCTCCCTCCTCTTGGACCGAAAGTTGACAGACCAGGCGTTCTGTCTTCAACTTCATAAAGCTTTGTGACATGTCACTGCAGCTTATTCGTTGAACCGCTTTCAAGCAAATACTGAATGTCAAGCGCTGCATTGACTCTTGTTTTCATCTGGGGATCGTCGCTCAGCCTTCTCCCCCAACTCCAAAAATCTGTGCGATGATTGCAAGTAGTTTTTCCTTCGCCAAAGAAGAAGAGTCAGTTGCATTTGCCAGTAAGGGAACATCTGTTATGCCTCTGGAGGGCGGGTCGGCCACGTTGCTGCTCGAAGGCACTCTTGCTATCCAAATCATGGAGTGAATGTTACATTCCAGGGTAGCGAAGCACTCAGCCATTGCATCAACGCAAGGGTTGTCAGAGAGACCTTTAAGCAGTGAAAATTTCGTGCCTTCGTTGTCCACAAACAGCACAACTCTTTTGTTTCCAAATTCAGCTTGCCACAAGTCAGCAGCCAACAAAGCTGCCAGTGTTTCCACCTCGAAAATAATTTGCTTCTTGATACCCTCACCAAACAATTTGCGCATCTCCTCATCAACCGCCAGTGAAAAATATCTCACCTGTCCTCCAGCAAACATGACCCCTCCAAGACCACAAGGCCAGGAAGGATGCCCCGCTTCATAGCAAGCATCTGTGAACACCAACACATTCTCAGAACATAAAGCCTGAACTTCCCTAGGAACACTTGCTTCCATGAGATTGCGAAACATCTGTAGAAAGAACTTGTCTTTGTCAGTGAGCGCAGATCTTTTACCTTCTGCAAAGTCAGCAAGTACGCGCAAGCATCTTTTGCCAGTACGGCCAAACAATTGAGATTCCGCAAATTGCATCCTGCCACGCATCCGTTGTGCCTGTTTGTTAGTCAGGCGACCTTCCTTCACAACTTTTAGCAGTTCTTCACATAGTTCTGTGCGCCTTGACTCTGTATTGCACACCAAGGCTTTGCCTGTCGATGCTGAGCCAAGGTTGAAGACAACACCAAGGGCGGAACATTGCAAGTCAAAGGGCTGTGCTTTCTCACCTTCTTCAGCAAAGATCCATCCCAAGAGCCTGAACAGTGCAGTAACCGCCTGCTCAGTACT
>Ga0126342_10015038_pt1 | contig 13596 bp, 15 predicted proteins | sample Cyp1metagenome_FD_92528 | JGI IMG/M metagenome (GOLD analysis project Ga0126342, IMG submission 92528) | Coral microbial communities from Lord Howe Island, Old Settlement Bay, Australia - Cyphastrea 1 metagenome | ecosystem: Host-associated > Invertebrates > Cnidaria > Coral ...
CCTCTCCTCTTCTCCTCCTCTCCTCCTCTCCTCTTCTCCTCCTCTCCTCTCCTACTTCCTCCTCCTCCCGGACCTCAACTGCGAGCTCCAGATCGACGGATCGCAATTGCAAGCGCGAGATCTCAGAGAGGGTTGAGGCCCGGCAGCGCCCACGTCAGAGTTAGACTAGATGCGCCAGATAGGATGTGAGAATACAATTGATGTCAGGTATAATGCCAGAAAAGAATGCCAAATAGACTGTTGGAATAGAATGTTGGAAAATATATGCCGCATATACTTCCAGATGAGATGTCAGAAACGATAACAAAAAAATCATGCCACCGTAGGGATCACTCGAAGCAAAGTAATCATGGTTGGGTTCGCGCGAATTTTTGGGCATAAAATGGGGACAAAACAACTATAAAAATAACCTTTTCAGAATTAGATACAGCTAGCAACTACCACCCAGCCCCTTTCTAACTTCATTCAAAGAAGGTTTACCGCCAGGACCTTTATTGAAACCAAAGATTGGCACTAGGTATTGTGTAATTGCGTTTTGTTGGGTACTGAAGCCATGGATAAAACGTCCAAAACTGAAGTTTCAATTTCGTTCTGCTCCTGTCCTCCCTGTGTTGCTTGTTGTTATTCAGTCCCTGCTGTTTCAAGGTTGATTCTCAGCTTCCAGATCTTCCTTGGCATGCATCACTTCCTGGACATCGCGGTGTTGGTGCCCCTCAGTACCAGCTTCATCCATCAGTGGTAGCAGCCTTGGCGCCTGCTGCACCTTTGAGAGCGGCCTTTGGGGGTGGTAGGAATGTGTGATTTTTGGGGTGCGGTTCCAGACAGTGTTTTCTCTGCTCGTACCTGTTCCAACTCAATATATACTTAGCTATTTGATCCGTTCCACTCTGTTCCAATGAAAAAATGATATCCTATTCGCCAGCACCCTCTGTCGTGTCACCCAAGCACCTAGCAGTATGATGTCGTTAGTTTCGAAAACCAAAAGGAGCTTTGAATTCAATTCGCAGTCAATACTTCAAAATGTTTGCTTCCATGCTTCAACAACTTGATTTGCGTTTTGGTGAATATTTGTGTCTGCTTTTATTTGTGTTTCAACAAACATTTTACCACCTCAAGTTTTTAGAAGTGAGGGTTAGGATTGCTTGTTCCGTTTGACCCCATGGCTGAACCCACTTGCTGTGACTTTTGCTGGAGCGCTGGCACGCCTTACCATTGGTCGAGGGCAACAGCACCACGCATCCCTCAAACGAAGCCTGAATTGGTTGAGGCACTCCAGCCTAGTTGGTCTGTAGCTGCTAGCTTGAAGGTAGGGGAGAAGTTGGAAACCATGACTTTACCTGAGCTCAAAGCTTTGTTCAAGACCCACCTCAAAGGAGAACCCCATCCCCATGACCCAACCCGCGGCTTTCCGAAGCTGAAGCAGGATGATCTGATTGACAGGTTGAAGGTGCACTCCTTGCCTGTGATGCCTCGCATGTCTAGGGGCAACAGAATGCTCTTGCTGCGCTCCCATTGGGAGGAACAGTGCAAGTTGGCACGCCCTGACTCCCCTGAGCCTAGCAAAGCAACCTTTGAAGACTGGGAGGAAATTAGTGACGCTCTTGGTGATTTTCTCGATGTTCAGCAGAAGATGGGGGATGCGCTTGAAGCTTTGCTGGGGGAATGCGCGCACAGTTCAGAAGATGACCCCCTTAAAAGCTTAGAGCCCTTGGTGGGCAAAGCAGAGCTGGCGTTTGAGGGTTTTGTTGATGCCACAAGTGCGCTGATTGCTGCACGCAAAGCATTGCAGCAGCAGTGAAAGTCTGAAAACATCTATATATATAGCGGAAGCATTGCGATCTGGGGGTAAAATCAATTCCTACGCGGTCAGTGCTGATGGTGGTTCAGATTGTTGAAAATTTGGTTGGAATTTCACAAAAACCGGCTTCAAACCTTATTTAGTAATTAATGGAGTCCAGATCCCATTAACCATTTGCCAATCTGTCAACTTGATTACTTTGCAGTCAGCACTGTTTCAAACACTGGCCACAGCCAAGGTCCACGCATTGATCCACCAGGTGCGCCCCACCTCTCAGCTGGCTGGGCATGGTATGGAAACCAGGAGTCCTTTTACTACATAAGGGATAAATTCACCTTACCTTTCAAATCAATATGTATTTTCACTTTGAGCTGATGGAATCCGATGCACCGTAAATGGGTTTCCACAAAAATCGATGGACCTTGGGATGGTGAACTTCTCCAACCGATGGATCCTGAAATTATCTTCCCACAAAAACCACAAAAATCGATGGGCTTGGGGATGGGGCGACCCTCAAATCGATGGACTCTAACATTGTCTTCCACAAAAATCGATGGACCTTGGGATGGGGCACCCCTCAAATCGATGGACCCTAAAATTGTTTTCCACAAAAATCGATGGACCTTGGGATGGGGCACCCCTCAAATCGATGGACCCTAAAATTGTTTTTCACAAAAATCGATGGACCTTGGGATGGGGCACCCCTCAAATCGATGGACCTAAAACTGTTTTCCACAAAAGTCGATGGACCTTGGGATGGGGCACCCCTCAAATCGATGGACCCCAAAACTGTTTTCCACAAAAATCGATGGACCTTGGGATGAGAAAATGTTCAACCCACAAAAATCGATGGACCTTGGGATGGGCACCCCTCAAATCGATGGTATTGGAATAGGGGTTAGATTGAAATCGATGCACTTTAATTTTTTTCTGGCCAAAGTCGATGTATGCCGGGCGTCTTGCAAACCAAAATCGATGGACATGAGAATTTTTGACGAGCTGAATGTTAAAAATCGATGGTAGCGGTGGCGATATCGCCATTGAAATCTGTGACTCTTGTGGTTGTTTGTTTTCCTTTATGGCAACTTTGTCCATTGATTTTTACTGGGGAAGGCTAAAGCAAGATCAATGGACATACCCTGGGCACGTCCATTGAAAACCCTAGATCTGGAGCTATGCAATCGATTTGCTTCTTGGCCAGCAAAAAAAAAATTGAACCATACCCCTCATAAACCAGGGTTTTCAATGGTGACGCCCTGGGTACGTCCATTGATTTTTATGTTGGGGCTCTTCTTGAAAATCAATGGTGGTTTTAGGTCTCAGAAATATTCCAAACGCCGATCCTTTGCCGTCCGTCTACTTCAAGGGTTCAGTAGTGAGGACTTCTAGGAAGTTGCTTTGCGCCAACGAAGCGCTGTGTGCGGTATGGCTGTAAATGCAGTTTTGCAGCGGGCCAAACAATTGGCTTTTGAAACCCCAGAGAAAAAGGAGGTCAAGTTGAAAGAGGAAATGAAATCTGATACCCTGACCCCTTCGCCCCCGTCAGCGGCCAAGAAGCCTTGTAGTGCCTTCGAGAAGTTTGTGAAGAAGCTGCCTGGGGATGTCTCTCTCATCCGCGAAGCTTGGGATTTCAAATATGTTGTGGGGGGGGTAGGTCACATGTATAGTGCCAAAAAGCATCCGGGGGGCCCAGTAGATTTTTGAGTTTTATGTGTCTTTTGTTTCGATTATGGACAGATTTCAAACAAAAGCAACTTATTATATATATATATTCCTGAACAAACGTCCTGGGCTCATTGTTTGAAATCCGTTGCTTTTTCAGCCAAAGGAAATGCATGAGTATGTCATGACTTTTGGTGGTGAGGGCGAGAAGGTCAAACCTGGTGCCCACCCTGCAGAGATCGTGCCTTTCCACCTGGGGTCTAACAATCCCGAGAACAACAGCCAACACATGAAGTCTCTGGAGTTGTGGTTTGCGGGTTACCAGTACAAGAGGAGCGGCATGATCTACAAGTCCTGCACCAGTGTTGTTTCTCACTCAGTGGATTTAGGGTACTATAGTGGGAGAACTAAAATATGTTGCACGGTCATAAAAGATGACTAACACCCATTCAATTCTTTGACCAACTTGTTTTTTAGGTGCTAGATCGATCGATGGACAAGGACACGCTCAAGCTGCCAATCACAGCCTTGAAGTTTCTTGGTGAATGGGTTCTATCCAAGTAACACCAAAAAACAATGTCATAAATATGTCTTCTTTTTTAATGCGCGTGTTGGTGACCTTAGAGATTCAGGCAGTTTTCATCGGGCTGGCAGGGGAGAAAAATGAGGTTTACACCTCCAGCGGATGGACTTCCATGTGTACGGGATTGGATCGTTTGCTGGGAGTCCATGCTGCATGGCATTGATCTTGGACGCGAACCCTTGTCGTGCAATGTCGCCTCCTCATTCATTGATCTCCTTAACCTCACCTCTTTTTGATGCATATCAAATCATAGCTGGCCCTGGTTCCATAATGGCCTTTTAATTGCTAAGGCAACCTTCCCGGCGGACGGTCTCGACCTAATTTTTCAAAGCCAAGAACACTGTTTTGATCTGTCGATTGATTTTTTTGGTTGGATATATCCCCATCACAAATCCAATGAATGAGGTGACAAATTGCAGTTGGAGACCTGTTCCCTTGACATAGTGAAGGGTTGGACGAAAGCATCGGTTATTGCCTTTGTTCTCTTGGCTGCAGCGGAATATGATGTGGAAGAACATTGGTCAAAACTGGAGCCATTGGTGCCATTCTTGGACAGAGCTTTCCTCCTTCCAACCTATGATTCTCATATTACATTGGTACTTTTCTCATCTACCCTTTATTTTTGATCAAACTCTCCCAAAAATGGCAAATAGCTTCCATCGGTTTTCGATGTTGTTGGAACATGCTCCGTTTTTCAGGGCCCCTTCCCACAATTTTCACTAAGTTGTTTCATGTATGCTGACACTAAGGTGATGATCGACACCACCATCATGCAGCAGTCCTTCACCAACTTGCAGCTGAGCTTTAGAGGTGCTGAGAGGCAGCCGCCCTCAGCGCTATCTCTCGCACTTCAATTCTCAGCTGTCATGAGGGCGAAGGCTGAGGATGGAACCCATAGTTCAAAGTTGGGGACAGAAGACCGCTTGAATTTGATCATTGCCGAGTTCCACAACCACCCAGGAGTGATTGCCAAATTTCACTTGGATGAAAACAAGCAAAAGGCAGTCTTACACCTTTTGGTGGGGACGACGCCCGAAACCAGAGCTGCCATGCAGGCGCACCTGAATTGGCACAAGTGGAAGGAATGTGCGCTCTCCAGCGAGCTGCTGAGGTCGTCACGGTGGTTGCTGTCAGCTTACCCCAAAAATGTGAAAAGCCATTTCAAAAAGCTCTTGACCGTGACCGCAGATGTCCAAGAAGCTTTCATTGAGAACCACATCGCTACTTTCAACTTGAAAACCAAACGGGTGAAAGCAAGTGTGCGTTGCAAACACCGTCCAACCGTTGGGGAATGGGACAGAATGGTTGACTACGCATGTGTCATGTTTCATGCCGCAGAAGAAGCAGCAAAATTCTGGAGCGAGGATGATTCCAAGAAATTGGAAGTGGTGCAATCCGTGCACTCTGCCTTCATGGCAAGGCGATGGATTCAACAATAATCCATGCCACTTGTAATTTTCTTGTTGGTTTGCCGCTGCCAAAAATACAAAAAGCACGCAATTGCTTTACTTCGAGTGGCCCCCACCGTGACATTTTTTTTTCATCGTTCCTGACCACATCTGGAAATATACATATGTATATATATATATATAATATGGCATATATGTTCTGACATTCTATTCTGACATTCTATCTGACATTCTATTCTGACCTTTTTTTCTGCCATTATGTCTGACATCCATTCTATTCTGACATCCTATCTGGCATCTATTCTGACATTTTCTCTGGCATTCATTCTGGGATTTTTTCTGATATTCTATCTGGCATCTATTCTGACATTCTTTCTGGCATCTATTCTGGCATTCTTTCTAGCATGTATTCTGGCATTTACTTGAGCATTCTTTCCGACATTCTATTCTGGCAAGATTTCCTTTGAAAGGGGGCCTCCGGTTGAAAGGGCTTCATTTTGGAGAGGAGAAGAAGAGGAGAAGAGAGGATGAGGAGAAGAGGAGGAGGAAGGAGGAGGAAGTGATTCTGATAAAACCTAAAGACCCTCACCTGGCAGGTGTGGAAAAAGAACCCACCCCCCTCGTCTTCGGTTTTTTTGGGGTCGCTTTCCCTTTGTGGGTGGCCTTCTTTGTGGCAAACCAACAGGAAAATTGCTACTACCCACCAAGTCTAGCATGGGGTAACTTAGCACCTTTTGCCCTTCAAATGGAAACATTTTGTGGGGGCTCACGATGTGTTTTGCAATAATACCTGATCGATACCCTTGCCAACTTGACTGGGTGGACGCTACCTGGTTGATGGTAGAAACTGGGCCCCTTAAACGCTGGTCAAGGTTCTATATTGCACTGGGCCTCAAGGTTACCCCACCTGCTCTGAACCTGTGCAGGGACTACTTTGCGGAGGTGCAACTGTGTGTGGAAAGTGCGCTGCCGAATTGGGATGTCAAACACCTCAGCCTTTGGAAGGAGTTGGTCGACCCTGTTGTGGACCCCGCTGAATCGGTGGAAGATGTCTCCATGTTGGAAGAAACAACAGCAGCAGCCCAATTTTGTGAAGTCAAATCGAAGATTGGGTCCCTTATCTATGTATTCCTGTTTGGTTTTATTCCCCCTTGAAGGGCTAGACGTCGAACCTAAAATCCACCACCGCTGTAACATTTTAAACATGGTGGGCGAAATTCAACCCCATTCTTGATCCTCCTCGCCTTTGAGGCTGGATGAAGTGGCTTGGGTGAAGCACCTCAACCTGCAGAACAAGAAGGTGATCCGAGAGCACATCATTTCTGTCACCCATGTCAAAGCGCAGAATGCGATTGGGCAGGGGAGACTTGGGCGTGGGCTTATGGGTTTTTTGATCGGCTCCCCAAATTCAGATTGTTTGAAATTGAACGTAGCACTGCTTAGCACGGTTATGATTTTGTGTTTCTGATGGTCAGAGCTCTATCTATTTAGGATTGTGGAGCGCTACATGAACAAATGGTGCCATTTGAACTTGCTCGGTGATTTGACCAATGTCCCCAACCTCTCAGCATGGCTGTCACAAGCCGCCACGGAGTGCAAGGAACTTGATTTGCCAAAAGCATTTGTTTTACCCCCGAAACTTTGGAAAAGGGTTGAAGGGTAACTTTTGTAAAGATCAGACTGAAATATGTATAAGTCTTTTAGGGCAGTCCAAGGGTAGCTTTATAAAATCACTTGTTATAATATACATATGATATATGGGAATGTCTCACAATAGGGGTTCCCCAGATTTATTATTTTAAGTAGCTATAATATAAAGTTTCGGGCACCCCTATATTGAGACATTCCCATGTTCAAATCTTATGGGGCGCAATCTTATGGGGCTCAAGGTATAATATATGACTATGCCCCCTGAGGTAAAGCCGGAGCAGTTGCATGTTCTGACCATTGTGGATTTCACCAAGCTTGGAGTGGCAACTACTGGAGTGATCAACAAGCAGTGCACGCTTCTGCAGAAGGTCTTGCAGCGAAACCCAGGGTGTGTCTAATCTTCATTTGGTAGAGCTGATTGTATGGGGTGTACCCTGTTTTTATATGGGGGAAACAGGTGGACTTGGCGTAAAATTTGAGATCTCCTGGGCATGGGGCATGCATTTTGCACTTTGCTACCTTTTCCTGCAAAACCTCGAGTTTTAGCTTTTCTGCTTTCCCCCCTGGACCTGGGTTTTGGAAGAAAGCATCGCAAAATCAAAGTTCTTCTTTGATGCTGACGCTGAGGCTCAGCCGGTGTTATCATTGCGCCTCTCCTGGTTTCCACCTCTGGGGCCGGATCCCTTCGCCAAGATCATCGAGCCATTGTGGACAAGTGTGGCAACTTGGGCATTGCTCTCCGCGACATTCGCCTTGGGGTGGATCCGGGGAACCTCCATGGGAACTCGGAGAGGCCAATCTACTTTCATGGGTGGCTTTGTGTTGCAGACACGACACTTCCATCGAAAGGAACAGGACACAGGAGGAACCGAAATGACGATCCTCAGGATGCGGTGCACCTCAACACCTTCATCCAGTCCAACCTGTGGAAGTTCCAGGGGTTTTCGTTGGATAGCATGCCGCAGAGGCTACCGGAAGCAGATTTTGCAGTTCCAAAACCCAGTTCCAGTCACATGATGCACGGCGAAACCTTTCCGATGCCCAGGAAACTTCGCAATGGATTGCTGGAGTTGATGTGATGACCAAGTTGATCTCTCATGCTTCAGTTGGTAACTTGGTATCGTTGGTACTCTAAACATTTGGTTGGGGCGATTTCTTGCCTTTTACTAGGCATAAGCACGTTGGGAGAGATCAAAATATCGTTCCAACCATGTTCCAGTTACTAGAGCAAAAAAACACCAGAACCATATTGAAACTTCGGTTTTCATATGTAGGTAGTTAATTTCACAACCACCAAAAAGGGAGACAAGTACTGATCGTATAGATATGTACAGGTCATGTATTCCCCAAAAATTGTTCCCCATATTTTCTTTCTTGGTTCGATCTCTATCGTCCTTTTTTGGTGTAACTACATTGTGGTTTAAAGCATATGATGCTTATGTTTAAATATACAGCAATCTGTTTATTCACGTGGGATGGGAAAAACCAGAACACAAACCATGCACAATGGAACCCGCTTCAGGTGACAAGAAGACTGCAGTGATCCACACAACTGGCTACTGTGGTGCTGTTGAGAAGGCGTGTCTTGGCATGGGGATCCCCATCCTGAGCATCACCGACAACCAAGTGTATCATGAGTACACCTCGATGACCGTTGGGAACATGCTCTTGGAGGTGTAGGGATTGGTAAGAAGATGTTCACCCCTCAATGGTGGTATACGGTTCGGATTACAGGTTTAAGTTTAAAGCATTACAAAAGGCAAAGAAGGGCCAGATATGGTGTCAAATTCGCGCCCTTGACAGGACTGGAAGGCCGGGTCCGGTCTCATTGGCAAGATGGTGCCAAAGTTCAAGGCAGACCCAACGGATGAGACTCCGATGGTCGTGGAGGAGCCAGACTTCATGGTGTGCGTCTTGGACGGTGGGAAGCTTACAATCCCTTCGACGATCCGGGCGCAATGGATTGGTGACCCGATCCGTGCTCCTGAGTGGCGGAAAATTCTCAAATCTTTCGATGCCAAGTGGGCTGAGCCGCATGCTGGTGCAACTCAGACTGCTGAGGTGACCGATGCACCAAATGGCATTGGTGAAGCTGCTGCAGAAGTTTTCCAGTGGAACATGGCCTTTCCTGGTGAACCCACCACAAAGGCGGACCTTGACACCAAATATGGACCTGCTTTGCACTCTTTCGCTTCCAACTCAGAGCTTCAAGGCGCGATCTATGAGGGGCCCAAGCTGTTTGTGCTCGCGTCCCAGGATGGAGAGATTTCAGCCGATGAGCCCGCATTCATGTTCGGGGCGGGCACATGGCTGCTTGACGCCAAAGCAGTTACCTTCTGCCAGGAGCTGGGGTTCAAACATATGTGGAAAATGTTCTCTTTTAAAGCAGGTACTTGACTTGACCAACCACTCTACTAAAACACCCGCTCCCTGACAGGAGCACCCTGAGAAAGGCTTCGAGTTCGAACTATCTTCTGATCAGGAGATCGTTGTTCTCGAGGACAGGGATCAAGGATTACTAGGATGTTTCTTCGTAGTAAAACCCAACAAGGGCAATGTAATAACAGGAGACCCCTTTACATTCTGAATAATCGTCAATGTCAATCACAAATACCATCTAATACATCCCCCTCATATTAACAATCCCATATTGAGTATTCCCAAATATGTTTGAATTTTACATCACCACCAGGCGTTCAATGATAAGGGGCAGGGTATTGCTCAAAATGAAAGATGCTTGAAAAAATATTCAAACATACCTGCTAGAATTCTTTGAGCATCCCCCCATTGTGAGAAATACCCATATGACTCATAATTGGCTTCTTCGCGCCAGGACAGTGATGGCAACGATGGCCCTCCAATCTCAGTTCGATCGGCGCTTCAGCAGGTTGAACGGACCGGCCTGGTTGATTACGAAGTCGCTGGGCACTCCTGCAGCCGTCCAGCACAGGTGTGTCAGAACCCCGACGAAGCTGACAGGCTGGGAACAACACCGGAAAGTTTTCACCATGGGATTTCAATAAAGCTGACCGAATGTTTTCAAAAGCGAAATGGCAATAAAAAAAAAGCTGGTCTACTGCCCAAGCCCTCCCAGGTTTGAAATTGGCTTGAAGGAGGGCACCAAAATGATTTGGAAGCAAGCTGCGGTGAGGCTTGCCAATGTGAAGGTCAAGAATGTGGGATCCTACTTCGAAGCACAGCAGATCTTGTCTTCCCCTGCGCTGAACCAGGTCAGGGCACATACAAACTTACCAGCAAACATCTTAGATTTTGTTGGATTTCACACCAGTCCACTATATGATGTCGGCTCGTTTCGGCCTGAATGTTGAACTCCCAATTTTCTTTTTTTGTCGCAGGGTGAAATATTCAACCCCAAATTATCGTCCGGGTTCCTGCCCAACATGCATGATAATAAGACAACCATTACCCCGAGAAAAGATTTATGTATTGGCCATTGCCACCCCTTCCAATCCTATCTTCAGGTGTGGCGACTTCGGTCGTATGTGGCAGAGAAGTCCATTGGGGCCGCAAAGCCCCTGATTTCGTGAAAGAGAAACTCGTGCTGCCAGCCGGGCAATGCCAAAGGCTGATGTAAAAGATTTGCCGTGCAAGGTGAAACCTTTCCAGTCACCAATTTACAAAAAACATTTAATTATTGGTTTCATTTGGTTTCTTTTTAGGGTGAAGCCATGCATCAGGCAAATCCGCCGGTGTGAGCAGATGGGTTGCGGGGCTGTAGCATGGATGGCCAACTAGAGCCTGCCTCAACCATGGAAAATCAGGTTACTGAGTGGCATGTGTCTACCCTTAAACGACTGAAACAAATCACCTTTTGTTACCATTGGAATGTCATAGAACTCTCACTGACTTGATCGTTTTTGGGGCGGACGGCTAGCTGGCCACTAGGTTTACTTGGGGGCAATCCACTCAGAAACATACCAGGCCCAATCCAGCAGCAAGAAAATGTGTCCTCTTGAAGACGCGCGTGGCCTGAAGTCTTCGGTCCTTCCAAGCGACACGTGAGCTCTGGTAAAATCTGAAATTTGAGTTGTTGAGTTGAGTTGTTTCAACTTTCACAGTTGTGGTGTTGGCTCTAAAAAAGGGGCGACGCAGGGACACAATAGCTAGCCCTACTTCACTGCCAGCCGTGAGCTGGTACGGGGCCAATGTCAGACTTAAACAAGCTATGGATTGTGGAGGATGACTCGCAGTCACCGGTTGAGTTCAATGAGCCTACTCCGCCACCTTGCGGATTTCACAGCATTTCTCCAGCTCAGTTCGATTTCCAAGTTCCAGGTGCTGTCCCAGGCAATTTGTGGACCCCAAACCTTGGACGTGCGCAGCCCGTACCTGCAACACCTCCAGACCATTCAGACAGGACTGGCACTTGGGCTGGGGGTTCTGGCATGGCTGGTTTGCATTTTTTTTGGGGAAGCTGTCAATGTATGGTCCTACCTTCATCATGAATTCCCAAGGGTACATGTTCACCAGTACTTAATATGTAGTGTTCAAAAAAGATCAAATATATTTACATACAACATTTACGATTTACCACGCCGTACCAGTCATACCTAGTAAGCAAGACAAAATAGCAGAGTTTATAACAAGAAAAAATACTATCATATTATTTCCTTCTTACGCTGCATAGCTTTTTGCCCCCTGCTAGGCCACCTCTTCAAAGGCTTCAGAGGTTCTACGTTCCGTCCATGACGGCTGCCAAGAGCAAGCCGGTGAACCCTCACCCCTGTGAGGGGGGTGCTTCTTTGGGGGTCTTGGGGGTTGGTGCTGGAGATGAGTGCCACTCCCCTTGTGCTAGACAGCTGTTTGGTCCGGAGACTGACTCTCAAGAGACGCTTGTGTTGGGGGAGGAGGGTGATCAGCCTTGTGTGCCTACAGGGCCAAAGACACCACATGACACCAACACAAAGGATGACAATCAGGTTGGTGACAAGCCAAAAATTGAGGAGAAAACAAAGGTTCCCACACGTGACACACAAGGTGACACGCCTCCCCAGACAGCACATGACACCAACACAAAGGATGACAATCAGGTGGGTGACACGCCAAAAATTGAGGAGACAACAAAGGTTCCCATACGTGACACACAAGGTGACGCGCCTCCCCAGACACCACCCTCGAAGAAGCCCTTGGTGATGAAATCGCCCCAGGCAAATGGAGATGAAATCGCCCCAGGCAAGGCTGAGAAGAAGGGACCTGCACGAGCATCCAGCAAGACCAGGGCTAAATCGAAGGCAAAGGCAGCTTCGAGTAAGGTGAAGGCAGCCCCCAGAACCACAAAGAAGAAGCACAGCAAGACAAAGGAGAAGACAGAGGAACAGAAGGTAGTGCACAGAGCAGCTTCGAAACGTTGGCATGACAAGTGGATCAGAAAGGGCATTTTGAAAACAGCAAAGAAGCTTTCCAAGGCACGCAACAAGCCCAGCAAAAGAACGTGCAACAAGCGTGAGGCCAGTGAGACTGGGAATGACAAGGCTGTTGACAAGCGCCCTGCCCCGCCCGCCCCCGTGACAAAGCACGCCAAGACTTCCAGCTCTGGTTCTGACAAGGGTGAGGCCTGTGAGTTTTTGATGTGCCTGGTATTTCGCAAACCCGGTTATTGTCCTGCTGATGTTTTCAGAACTTGTAGTAGCCAATGGCCAAAATATCTAATTGCCTTCGGCAAGCCCGCCGGCCATAGAGAAGAGGAATGAAGATAAAGCCGTAAAACGGAATCGGCTTGTGTAGCAAGGTTTGCTGTAACAACCTGTTGACCGTATACCAAAGTAGTACCGCCCCCAGCAAAGTAGCGCCAGGTACTATGTATGAGCCTCTGGCTTGACACCCAACCGCTGCATGGAAGGAGACATGGGGAGAGAGATTGCCCCAAGGGAGGTTGACGTGCACGCTAGGTGGAGGCCTGAAAGAAGAAGAGACGAAGACAGAGCCATAGATCAGAAGCAGTTTGAGTAGCAAGTGCGTGCTTGAACAACCAATGGAACGCATACCAAATGACTACTGGTCGATCATTACCCTGTGAATTGCCGGCCCTACCAGTGTAGTATTCGGGAAAGAAGGGAGCAAAGAGTAGAGGAGTAAAGGAGTCGGAGTAGGCGTCGGAGAAGGAGTAGGAGTAGTAGGAATAGTAGGAGGAGGAGGAGTAGTAGGAGTAGTAGTAGTAGTAGTAGTAGGAGTCGTAGTATAGTAGTAGTTGTTGTGGTTGTAGCAGTAGCAGTAGCAGTTGTTGTTGTAGTACTAGTACGAGTACTAGTAGTACTAGTAGTACTAGTAGTACTAGTAGTAGTAGTAGTAGTAGTAGCAGTAGCAGCAGTAGCAGCAGTAGCAGCAGTAGCAGCAGTAGCAGCAATAGCAGCAGTAGCAGCAGTAGCAGCAGTAGCAGCAGTAGCAGCAGTAGCAGCAGTAGCAGCAGTAGCAGCAGTAGCAGCAGTAGCAGTAGTAGCAGTAGTAGCAGTAGTAGCAGTAGTAGCAGTAGTAGC
>Ga0126342_10015039_pt1 | contig 13595 bp, 12 predicted proteins | sample Cyp1metagenome_FD_92528 | JGI IMG/M metagenome (GOLD analysis project Ga0126342, IMG submission 92528) | Coral microbial communities from Lord Howe Island, Old Settlement Bay, Australia - Cyphastrea 1 metagenome | ecosystem: Host-associated > Invertebrates > Cnidaria > Coral ...
ATGTATGTAATGTATGTAATGTATGTAATGTATGTAATGTATGTAATGTATGTAATGTATGTAATGTATGTAATGTATGTAATGTATGTAATGTATGAAATGTATGAAATGTATGAAATGTATGAAATGTATGAAATGTATGTAATGTATGTAATGTATGTAATGTATGTAATGTATGTAATGTATGTAATGTATGTAATGTATGTATGTATGTATGTATGTATGTATGTATGTATATATATATCCCCATTTCATGATGGTCAAACCAGCTTAAACCATGTTAAACCAGGTTAAAACCCCAATTTGTGGATGGCTACACCTCCATTCCCAGCAACCTGTAAGATCCTGTAAGGCGCAAGAGCAGTTTGAGGTGCGCATGGCACGGCTTGAGGCAGGGATACTCTCTTGGGACTGTGGTGTTGGTTTTCTGAATCCCAAGCCAATTTGGATGGTTTCTGATATTTTCTTATCAAAGTTTAGATTTTCTGATTCTCGCACCAATTTCCTGATTCGGTCTGATTCCATCTTATCAAAGTCCGTGTTTGGAAAAGAGAGAGAGAGAGAGAGAGAGTGAGTATAGAAAGATGGAATCAGACTGAATCCGACAACGATCATCAGAATAAAGGAAGCAAAGGCACAGAACGAAAAGAACACACTACAGCCTACAGCCAAATTATCATGTCCAAAATGGCTCTTGTCCACACCTAGATCCTCTTAGATACTCGTCAACTTGTTTTCCTTCCCCCGGTTGGCTAATTATGATGAGCCCCAGGATTCCACTGGAGTTTCTCCTTCAGAAACTGCAGCTAGAACCCAACCTCCAGGCTTCGTGTTAGTGGTTTAAAAGGTGGTAAACCATGATGGTTTGATGCGCTCACAGATGTGTTGCCAATTTATGGTGGAGCCGCACTGATCCAGGCGGGCTTGATGGAGGTGCGCTGCCGCTGGGGATGGGCTGGATGAAGAGTTCACCCTTATGGCTTTGGTGTGCCAATATGTTGATTACAACGTCCACGCTATTCGCTGGTGGAAAGGTGACAGCATTTGACAGCCATTTCATGCCAATTCTATGGTTGGTCCCGACGTTTCAAATCTGAATCAGTTTCATCCATGTTCATTCCAGAAACATAGTCTTGGGCCTCACTCACTGCACTGATCGGAATGTGCTGTCCCAGTTCTCAAATCGCCCACCTGCATCTCAGCTGCTCTTCAAGCTACCCAGCTGCAAAGATTACTTTGATGCTTTCTCAAGGACACAAATATATGGGTAAAACATGGTAAAACAATGATCAACCATTCCCCAAACCACCATAAATAGGTGGTATAAACCATTCCCAAATGGGGCAAATGGGTGGTTTATTATTGTTTTACCTAGATTACGTATTTATCCAGTTTCCAAATGAACCATCTGACGTTGACGAGGCTGAAGACAGAAACATGCAACAGGATCATACATCGGAGCGCGACAGAATCCACAAAAAAATATGAAGTGAGGTGCATCATTCAACCCAGCCCCTACCCTGGTCGAGACGAACCGTCCATCAGCGTTGGCTGCCATGGGGGTGCGCGTTACAGCTGATTCAACACGAGCCAAAGAGGAAACTTGGCTGAAATACTTGCCATAGGCAAGTTGCCCTGGAGGCAAGCATTGGTTGGATACCGCCAAAGCTATCTAAATCCATGAAAACATTGCAAAACTATGCCACCTTGATCAGTTGTTTATAAACTGTTTTTTTCCCCTACTGTAGTTGGTTGGGACAGCATCATATCAATCACGAATCATAGATTGGGATATGTTTCAGATATAGAGCCAGACTTGACCAATCTTGACCTCTCCAGACAGCTGCGCCAAAAAAATCCGGCCGAGGATGTCTTCAACAAAGATCTCAAGGCCCGGCATTAACTGGGAACGGCAGTGGGAACCGTTTATTCCTTGAACTGTAGATACCCATTTGTAGCCTAGTTTGACTATTTGCGTATTTTTCTCATATACATATATATATAAATGTATATATAAATATATAATGATCATAATAATGATAATAATAACGATAATAATAATGATAATAATAATAATAATATATAATAATATATAATAATATATAGATTAATATATGTAATAATATATATATATCACAATATATATATATATATTATAGTATATATTATATATAATAATATCTATATATCATAAAATAATAAATATGTATATATATGTGATAATAATATACATATAATGATATAAATATAATAATATACATATAATAATATACATATAATAATATAAATATAATAATATATATATAATAATATACATATAATAATATACATATTATAATATACATATAATAATGTACATAAATATAAGAATATACATTTAATGATATATATATATATATATAATTATATATATATAACTTCCGAAAGGAAGTCTTGATTCAAACTGTGGATTTCTCGTTCGTCGGTTCCCAAACGGGGCCACTTTTTTCACCCCGCCCCTGAGATCACCAACCAGATCAGCGGCATCAACAAAAGTCCCAGCTCGAAGCTGAGACTTGTCTAATCCCATTCCCCATCTTTTTAATGGGAAAATCACCATTTTTGATGGGAAAATCACCATTTTTAATGGGAAAAGTCCACTATTTCAATGGTATAGTGGGACATACTTTGACTTACTGGTGCTGAACGTAGGGAATGGATGGGTTGCTGGGGGTTGCTGGGATTATTATTCATAGTTCGCCAGTGGATCATTCCCGAAAATTCCCACTTTTTTAGCACCAGTAAGCCATTCCCCTTTGATGTTTCAGAATGTATTCATAACGAATTTCCCATGTCAATAGCCATGTTCAACTCCAACCGGATCAGATTTCATTGTTTACTTTCTACAGGATGGGCCCCCCAAGATAGCGTTCAGTTGAGATATGGCTGTGGCTGAATTCTATGGTTGATTAGGTAGATATAACTGCAGTTAATGGGGTTTACAAACCAACGAACACCTGGGGCACCATCCTGCAGGGATCCCCAAAAAGAAACTGTGCACACATCCATGATGTTATAGATATTTACAGATGATGTTTCTCCAGCAATGAAAAAAGGGTTCCAAGTTTTCTGCCTACTTGTGGCTGTTGACTAACCACAAGGAGGAAAAAAAGGGTATGTCAATGTATCAACAATGTAGAGTAGACATGCCAATATCCAATCTTTCAAATAACAAACGTTTCTCTATGAGATCCTCCCAAAATTGGGGACCCCATGGAATCAATGTTTGACACTCCACTTTTTTAGGATGGAACATGTGGCCTTAGTTTTCCTTGCCAACATGGAGCCTAACTTGGAAGTGGGTTGCATCCCTATTTTTCAAAGGAAAACCAAATCAAGAGCGGTAGAACCTTCGTAATCACTTCGTTCCTTCTCTTGGGGAGCTAGATCAATGATGGCCGTTTTTTTGGATGTCGGAGTTATTCCAGTTGAGTCACCTTTGGGTTTTGGGTACAGCATACAAATGGAAGCTTTCCAGTGTTGGAACACGTATATATATATACACATACAGCAGTATACACATCAGATGATATATATATATATATATCAAATAATGTATGTATGTATATATATATATATATATCAATATATATATATATATCAAATAATGTATGTATATATATATATATCAAATAATATATATATATGATTATATATACACATTTATATATATATATATATTTATATATATAAATACATGGATAGATATACTCTCAAGCAATGATTTAAGCGGCAAGTTCCCACATAATGTGGAAATTATAAGGGCCTTGATGTGACCCCTACTCAAGAATTCTAAACCACTGACTACATTCAAGAAACCTGAGTTCTCTGAAAAGTATGGACAGCTTGGGGGAGGTCCCATCGTTCGTCCCTTTTTCAAGTCCAGGGACATTGGTTTCTGACCCTTTGAACGGACGATTTTTTTTCGATCTCAGGAATGGGGATCGACGAAGCCTAGATGGCATGACACCACTGCAGGCCAGTTGGGCCAGCAGGATGTGGATTGGTTGAGTAGGTGATATAGTTATACATATATAATTACATAATTATAAATCTATATATATATATACATATGTAGTTTTTTTATTTTTTGAAATATTGATATCATATATATATACACGGGGGGTAAACATGGGTTGACTGGCTTCGTGTTTGGTGCACTTCCTGTTTTTCGGAACCACTTGAAGTGAGATGAAGTCAGTAGGAACTTCAAATTTGAATCCTGGCGGCTGAACTTCATTTGCTGCTGCTTTGAACGGAGGTATACACATATGTATATATATATGTATACACATATATATATACATATATATACATATATATATACATATATAATACATACATATATATATACATACATATGAATATATACATATACATATGTATATACATATATATATATATATTATAATCACCAGCTAAACATTGAGTTTGTTAATGTTTGTTACAAGGTATCCGAGATTGGCCTTGATTCCTGGGAGTTCACAGGAGTTTGGACATGTTGCGTTTTTTATCACCAATCGGGCCATCCCCAAATGACAAAGCCAGGTTTTTGTCCCCTAATTTGAAGCGATTTGAACATGGTTTTGAAAACATGTTGAGAGAATGGTCTTCATTTAAATATGGTCTTCATTAACACTTTAACAACGATTTAACTGTGGTTTCATGTTTCTCCACTGTTCTCGACCAGGAATATTGCAATGCCATCAGCGACTCCGCGCATCTCATGGGTGCCGGGAGTCGGGAGTTTGCAAATTTGCTTGCCGCGATGGGCGGCAAAAAATCATGTTCATGGGGAGAAGCAACTAATAATATGAACACCATATTAATTCAATATAATTCAATACATTTCATTTCAATTCCCAGTTTTGAAGCTATAATTATTTGCTCTCTGTTCCTGACATCATCACAGAACATCTTTGGTGATTTCGTCAACCGAGGTATGATCATCCCAGGTCTTGTTTGCATGTACCTGTACAAACATCAGCCCTACGAAAACTGGTGGAGCTGGCGAATGAGCTGCTAGGCGTCATGAGTCAAGCCCAGCTTCACGGGGAAATTTGGCGCATGAGAGATCTCAAGAGAGATTTTCATGGAGGTTTGACAATGTTTCTTTATATTTCTTTGGAGATGAAATTTGACGTACAGTGTTATAGCTATTCATAGTTTTATTTGATTTGAATCCTTTCCCCCTATTGCTAAACCGTGGTCCCCCCCAAAATAATAAACACTTGGAGCGGTTTTTATTATAAGGGGGTATTTAGTATTCGGGTGCAAAACTTCCCCCTAATACTACGTAAATTAAAACCCTAGTATAAAAGACTATTTTTTTCCATTTCATAATCGATTAGATTTCTTTTTCAAATCTAGTTCAAATATTGCCAAAAATTGGATTTCGATGCTTTCCCCTAATACTAAATTAAAAACCATAATATAAAGAACCATTTTTTCTATTTCAAAATCGATTTGATTTCCTTTTAAAATCCAATTAAAATATTGCCAAAAATTGAAATTCGAAGCTTCCCCCCTAAGACTAAATTATCAACCCTAATATAAACATGTTTTTTCCTTTTTCAAAATCGATTAGATTTCCTTTTGAAATCTAATTAAACTATTGCCAAAAATTGGATTTCGAAGCTTTCCCCTAATACTAAATTATCAACCCTAATATAATCATTTTTTTTCTATTTCAAAATCGATTAGATTTCCTGTTAAAATCTAATTAAAATATTGCCAAAAATTGGATTCGGAAGTTTTCCCCTAATATTAAATTAAAGACCTTAATATAAAATGTATATATTTCGACCTTAAAAGACGGACCCTAATAAAAAACACCCCGGGGTTATATATTGTTAGGGGTTAAACCCTGAAATGGGACCTTCATTTTTAATTTGTTTTCGATAGGGGATCGATTAAAAATCAAATTGGCCGGTCTGAAGTTTCCCAAAATTTCACGCGGACGCTAGTTTTTAGTATTTGGGGTACGTTTAGTAAAAGTAGGTGGGGAATATTGACTTGTGATGGAGAGCAAACTTGGCTACAGCATAGCCTCTGGTAATTTAACATAGCTATTGAAAATCAGCATTTTTTTGGGGAAATGGTAAATCAACTATTTCTATGGGCCATTTTCAATAGCAAACTGTTAGTTTACCAGAGGGTAGCATGTGTGTCAATCAGCCACTTCGGGGATTTTGAGCCACCCGCTTTTGGAGGAGCGCCTCTTCATTCACCGCTCAAAGCGAACATCGCGGCAAAAAAGATAACGAATTCACAGAGATTGTATGTATATAGTTTGATGATGTTTGACTTTTGATGATATTACAATTTGTTTATGATTTATCTCCTTTCATGATATCTATCTGCATGTTCTCGCCAGTCACGGTGCATCTGATTCCAGCAACGTTTCTTCCAAGGTTGGATGACTTTCTCCGTGCTGATTCATCTTCCTTTCAGTTGCTGGTCGCAATGAGGATACATGTGGCGGATGACACTTTTTTTTTAATTGTGATATGATAGGAATCTCTAAAATGGCCATAGATAACTATAGATATCTGTAAGTGATGGCTTAAGCAACATCAGAGCATGTGGTATACATAAATCAAAATACGGGTTCACCAAGATTCCATCATGGTTTCCACATCAAACATGAACAACTTGGATGAGCGTAGGGCCCGGCATGAGAAAAGGACCCCAGATGGAGGTAGAAGCAGATGAAGGATGTTGCGTGAGGAAGGGTACATGAATGATATGAATGGAATCATGGGCAAATCCGCAGACAAGGTTGGTGTCTTGAAGATTGTTGATTTCAATTCAGTGGGATGCTAATGAGAGATTGACCCACTTCCATAAACCATCCAATGGCTTCCCACTGCCCACAAAAAAACTTTGCGTAAATAGGTATGCAGATGTATGCAGTAGATGCCCAGTGACGCTATATGATTACACACTAGGAGGAATCCAATATGTATAGATATGCAAAATATCTAGCTTAATGCGTCATTTTCCATGGTGTTTTGTTAGACGAGAGGGTAACCAAAATCAATCCAGCCTGAAGTCACTGTCAAATCATCATTTTTCTTTCGATGTTGCTGGTCACATCCGAATTTCTGGTGGTACACCCCCAGATCCTTCATATTTCAAGGCTGCAGCTACCATGTGCTCCTGGCAAAGCGCTTGCTGGAGGATGCAGTTGACAACACGGTTCCTTGCAGTTTGATCTCACCCAAAAACAACCAGGCTGGCAGGTCAACAGACTATAACAGGACCCTTTGGAAAATATCACAATAACCATGTTCAGTATGAAGTATCCTCAAAATGGTCCATGTTTTGGCATATCCTGATATCCTTATATCTAGATCCATCCCCAAAGATGGGGTTTATCGGATTGATAATGCTTTACGAACTATCATGATTATAAGAGCTGATATTTTTCTTCAAAATGTGACATTGCCCTCTTAGAAATCAACCATAGTGGTTTTTAATTTTAAATCCACCCGGCTGGTGGCTTCTCAAAATTAGGGATCCCTCGAAAAACACAAAAGCAATATTCTTGATAGGAAATACCACCTTCTTTGGTGGGCCAAAGAGGTCAGATTTCCAATGCGCTTTCGCGACTTGAGGCGCGGCGGTTGGATCAAAGCTTCATTCACTTCACTTGTGACTTGGGTTTAGGTTGAGATGGGGGAAAATTCTGGAAAATTACCAACATATGACAATGATGAGGATTCATCCAAGATAGCCCACAACCCTGTGGAAACAAACAATAAACAGCAATAAGTATGGGGATTGAAGAAGCAAAATAGGGATTCAACCAAGACTAGTCAGAAATTTAAATGATTATATAAAACCAATATGGGTAGTCAACTGACGATACTATTTTTTTTTAGTGGGGGATTGGCATCAGCAGCCAATTTGATTATCGCGATGATTGTAGGGGATTCTATTATGGGAAGAACAGCATCGTGGTATGTATATTTATTTATATATTTATCTATTCATTTATTTATCTATGTATACATATATTATATTATATTATACTATATTATATTATATTATACTATGTTATATTTTAATTTTATATTCATATTATATTATATTTATATTGTATTATATTATATTGTATTATATTATATTATATTTTATTATTTTTTGTTATATTAATGTTGTATTATATTATACTATATTATATTATATTATATTATATTTTATTATATTATATTGTATATGATACTACCCTGCTGCCTGATCAGAAGTCAGATTTGTTCGAAGCGTATTGAAGTTAGACCATGACTTATGTCGTTTTTTGTTCTTCTAAAACCATCTTTCCATATATAGATATATGACTTATTGTATGCATATATAGATATATTCTAATCCATAAGTACATATATATAATATTCTATCCATACTTACACACACATATATATATAGTATCCCCTTAAAAAGATAGAAATCGGAAAAACAAATCCATGAAAAATGCTGATGAATTGCCTGCGTTTGAGGCCTGGTCACAGGCGTGGCCTTGTCCCAGGACGAAATCTTCTCGACGATCTGTGTGATCCTCAATCTGCGCCTTGGGCACCCAAGGCTCCACTAAAAATGAGGATACTATGATTATCAATGATGGAAGATGGGGAACTAATACCCTTTGGCAAACATACAAAAATCTATGGAAAATCAATATGTTAAATGTAAACATACAAAAAACTATGGAACATCAACATGTTGAATGGGTAAATCAACTATTTCTATGGACATTTTCAGTAGCTATGTTTGTTTACCAGAGGGTAATGGATAGTGGAGTATTTTTTGGGGATAATTCCACTAATAAGATGAGGATCCGGAAGATCATGGCTTATCTTCATCGTTGACGTTTGCATTAATGTTTACATGCTCATGGATTTATGGGGGTATAGTGGGAATATCATGGGAATACAATGGACATATCCAGGTTAGAAACTGATGATTAAGTAAAGAAAGGCTCATAGGATTGGAGAATCGAAACCGGAAACCATGGGTATATTTACCATCAAATTAAGGCTCAGAAACATATGATGGGGATTCAACATGATTCAATTAGTGAGGATATCATGGGGATACCATGGAATATATGTAACCAAACCAACAATATACCATTGCACATCTACCATCCGTCATCAAACACGGGCCGGCAAGGGAACGTCTAGATTCGTGTTGGATGCCGGCAAGGTTGGATCCCTATCCACTATCAGTACGACTCGGAAACGTGAATCGCTGGTTGGTGGTTTGGAACCATGGAATTTTATGACTTTCATAATATATGGGATAATCCGTCCCATTGACTAATATTTTGAGGATATCATGGATTGTTTCAAGATGAGGGTTAAAACCACCAACCAGTATAGATGGATATATCCCATATATTGGGAATGTCATCATCCCAACTGACGAACTCAACCACCAACCAGGCTATGAATCGGACCTGACTTAGATCACTGAACTCGGATGGGATTGTCGTTGACACCTTGTAGAGATTTGGGTATAGATATGCACGCATACACTTAAGTTTACCTGAGAATGTACTACAGACATTCAGGGATGTATTTATGGATGTTAGTGTTTGGCTCAATCCCTGTATCATCTGTATCATTTACAGTGATTTCATGATTCACATTCCTCCATTTGAACATCTTTCACAGAGGTGCGGATCTCACGTGATAAACTCCAGCGTGATAAACTCCACATCTCTGCTGCTGAATTATCAGTGATAAAACATCTCCCATTTTGGCTAGTTATTAATGACCCATCTTTTCCATTTGAAGTTCCTCGTTTTGGCTGGTGAGATTTCCAAACTTCATGGTGTCCACATCCTTAATATGGGTATGGATCAATACCTATTAATACCATTTTTAGTGGGATGAACATCCATTTACCAGCTATTTTGGGGTTCACTAGGTACCAGGGTTTTGACCCATCCCCATATGTTTTATTTTTATTTAATTTTAATCATATATTTAACTCACTTGAAATCCAGCTCGAAAATTTAGCCGTGAAACAGGTATTTCATCAGCCGCCTCTGGGCTGCCAAAGACGCTGGCCTCCTGGAGCGCATGGCGACTTGGCTGCATTTGATCACTTGGTTTGGAGGATGTGGGGCAATGATTTTCACAGAGTTGGGAAGATAATGCCCATGAATGCGAGATTTTCATAGATTTTCGAGTTGACGATGACATACATTTTATCATGTTTGGGGCATGCAGCACCCAGCATATTGCAACATTAACTGCACCCCTGAAAAACATACAGGCACCAGAAAAAAATGTGGCTGTCAAAGATGCTGGAAAAAAAAAAAACGATAATTGTGATTCTTCAGTTTCAGGCGTGCACATTTTGGTGGTCACCTCATTCGTTATTTGTGTGGTTTCTCTCCGTAAAATTGATCAATCAAGTCAGTGAATGGATTACCCGGCTTGGTAAACTAACGCCACAGTTTGCGAACTGGAAAATGGCCCATAGAAATAATTGATTTGCCCATTAAAAATTGTGATGTTCCATAGTTATGTTAGTTTACCAGAGGGTATATAATGGTATATATATATACATACATATTTTGATGGGTGATTTTCCACTTGGACAGGATATGATTCAAGGGTATCAAGAGCGAGGCTTACCCTCAAATCCACTGGTTAAATGGTGTGTTTCCTTCCCACATGCCATATAAAATTGGAGTAGTGAATCCTCAGTTTAACCTGGTAACCCGTATCATATTGTTGGTTAAATCACTTATATCCCATTAGTATCTTCATGAATGTTCATATGAATTTGGGATACCCTCTGGTAAACTAACATAGCTATTGAAAATTGCCATAGAAATAGTTAGTTTTCCCATTAAAAATGATGATTTTCCATAGCAAAGTGTTAGTTTACCAGAGGGTAACCATTAAATCCACATAAATCCACTCTTTTCCTTTTCACCTGCGGGGTTCTCCGACCCAGGGGAACATCGGCGTGGGCGTGGTGATGTACGGCTTGCCGCCTCTGCTCCGAGGCGCAACAGGGGGAGCTATGGGAAGCCAAGCCCATCTTATTGTCAATGGGAATTTCAGGATCCTAAAATGGAGGTACGTTAGTACCATATTTTGGGCCATATTTTGTGGGGATATTCCCTTACATAGGCCTGAAAACTAGGCCTTATATATGGTAGGTACCTCCATTTTAGGATCCTGAAATTCCCATTGATATTGTTCATCGTGGTTAATAGTTACCCTCTGGTAATTTAACATAGCTATAGACAAACACCATTTTTAATAGGTAAATCCGGTAAACCATCTATAAATGGGCCGTTTTCCATAGCTATGTTAGTTTACCAGAGGGTAATGGTGGTTGATAACATTTAATGACACTAAAAATCGTTTATGAATAGTGTTTCATAATGGTTAATAATGGTTAGCCGGGATATAATCATACATATATATATATATATATAATATACATATAGTTAATTGGCTTTTAAATGGTGATATATATATATATATATCATAATGATAGATAGCTACTAACCACGGGTTTTAGCTATGGCTACTAACTAATGTGGGATCCATCCAATGCCAGAAACAAGTCCCATTTGGGGATGGTAAACATACCAAGATGCACAGCATCACCGTCCACTCCTAGAGGCGACTTCGTCAACGTGTTGTCTCTTGGTCACCGGTTGGTCACCGGTTTGGATCGTAGTTCAGAAAGGCAACCCATTTTTCAGCTGCAATTCAAGGTGAGAATTTGAAGAACTGGCAAATTTGAATTCGCCAACTGAAAATTTCGTAAAGGGCTGCGCTCAGGAGATAATAAACATATCTTCAATATGTCATATTAGTATGTTGGCTCCACGGTTTGATTCAAAGGGGCGGCTTTCCACAACTTCTTGCTAGCTGAACTTTCAAACTGGGTCCTCCGAATCGAAATCGATCGCTGAGGCTTGGAGCTAGCTACTTTGCCCTGGGTGCTGTGATGATGTACTTGCGCGTTGGTGGCTGGGGTCATTGTCACATGGCCACCATGGTCACCATGGTCACCATTGCACCACACCTCGACTGGAAAAATGTGGTCAGATGAGCTCAACTCACCACGCAAATTCTGGGGTAAATTGCATGTTAAACCATGTTAAACCTCCATGAATATTCTGAATATTGGCCCAAAAAGTCATAAATCCATCGTTTTATGTTGGGTGTAAAATATTATAACTCCATGTTTCACTGCTTGATTTTTGTTTCTTTTCTTTTCACTGCTTGATTTTCTATCTGCAGCGTGCAGTCTCTCGTGAGGTCTGCTCCACATCTTTTCTGGTGGACTTTGCTATCATGCCATGCAAGCAAGTAGCCTCCTCGCCTAGGGCCTAAGGTGGGGCCAGGGCGTGGCAAATCTTAGGAGATTTTCATGAAAAATGATGAGCAACGCCAGTTCGATAGTTCCCGAACATCAGGAGTGCCAATGAACCTGCCCGGATAGCGTTTGATTTGGTAGTTCAGATTGATATTGATACTCGAGATAAGCATAGAATAATAACTCTAAATGAAAATCACTCAGAGGGCTAGGGCCCTCACGATAGACGCATGGGCAAATCATTTGTTCTTGATAGGGTTAGCATCGCCCATCTCATCCTCATCAAGTTTTTACCCGTTGAACCATATGTTCCCTGTCCAACGTTCGAAGTCAGCTTTCAGGGAGCGATGACTTATCATCAGAGAAGCAAAATGCAGTATTCGTTCTTGTACCCCCTTTGACTACCACAATGATCGTATGTGAGTTGATTATGTAAATATTCTGTGATATTGTAATATGGTTTGAAATGTTTTCTGGTTGGTGGTTTGGAACATGGCTTTTATTTTTCCATATATTGGGAATGTCATCATCCCAACTGACTTACTCCATCATTTTTCAGAGGTGTAGGCTCAACCACCAACCAGTTTTGAAATACTATGCGACTGTTGGATGCAATTGATGGATGTTATGTTCATTCCAGCGAGCACAGGACCTGAGCCGGAGGATGTTTGCGTATAGCTTAGTGCTCAGAGCTGGTTTCCCCCCTTGTTTTAGTTATGAAAGAAAAAAAAAACGTCTAATCTGCAGCATGTACGTACATACTGCCGGACAGTCACTTAGAAGATACAAAAAAATCTCTGACCTCACACTTAGAAGCTAAAACGTTACTTGTGCTTAAGATGAAGGGCTGGAACTGGAAAGCAAAGTTCATATGAGTTTGAATCACAAACGGGACAGGTCCATGTATACGTTGGTATGGTTGTTGTGAGTTTGATGTTTACAGGATGTTTACAGGAAGCATGATCAATTCTGATTACGTACCTGTTGGATGTTCTGTAAAGGTGCGGGGCTGTGACAAGATTGTTTTTAATGTAGGCTGCCTAATAATAACCCCCCCTATTTTTTTTTGTTAAGGGGGGGGGTCAGCATTCCAATAGTAAATTCCTGGAACCCAATAGTAAGCTCTTCTTGGAATCTGTCTGGATACTATACCATGCCCTCTGGACAAGGTCAGAACATGAGTTTTTTGGCAATACTAA
>Ga0126342_10015040_pt1 | contig 13594 bp, 2 predicted proteins | sample Cyp1metagenome_FD_92528 | JGI IMG/M metagenome (GOLD analysis project Ga0126342, IMG submission 92528) | Coral microbial communities from Lord Howe Island, Old Settlement Bay, Australia - Cyphastrea 1 metagenome | ecosystem: Host-associated > Invertebrates > Cnidaria > Coral ...
AACCATATTTGTTTCCCAAAGAACGGCGCATGCCAGAAATTTCAGCGGCAATCAGATGAAACACTGTTTTGCTAGACCAGCATCAAAATTTTGATGCCGCTCGAGTCTCTAGGTATATATATAAAGGCTTAAGGTTGGGGCGCCCCTCGTTTCCCTTCCTATCCACAGCCTTAGCGGGTCACACGCCGGCGGACCCGCGGGCACATTGCTGTGCCTTGCAACGGCTTTTGTCTTCCTGCACTACCACCAGGTGATCAAGATCGACTTGGGCTGGGTGCTTGGTGGTGCATGGTCTTCGCCATACTGATCATCTACGTGATCCTCCTGGTCAAGGGCAATTACCCCATCAACCAAGAGACGCCAGCGCCGAGCCAGGGCCAACGCGAGACAGCTTTGGCATCAGCACAGATCAGGTGCCAGACACTTGGGGGCCTTGGAACTTCGGAGAGTTTTTGGCTTACTGCGACATCACCATTCCAGAGACGTACACTTCCTGGACAAGATCGTAGCAGAAATGGCACAATCAGCGGTGGACTGGCGATGTTCAGCCTGTTGGAGGACGAACAAGGCCTTCACCCAGAAATGTGCGCGTTGTGGCATCAAGTGGACACATGGATGCGACCCCACTTACACGCCCCAGAAGGCGCCACCAGGGGCACCCAAGAGTCCACGTCGAGGCCAACAAGCATCTTCATGGAACTACTCTGGATGGGGAGCAGAGCAGACATGGGATACTTCAGCATGGCGACAAGATTATCAAGGTGGTCAGACGCCTCGCGGTCGACGACGTGGTCAGACGCCGAAAGGGGCATCTACGAAATCGAAGAAAGGGGGCCCCAAGAAGGAGCCATCCTACAAGGCGCCAGCTCCAGAACCACCATGGCATCCACAATATACTGGGGAAGCCCCAGCAGCCAGTGGAGGCGAAGAAGCTCACGCGGCCACGGAGAACCTTGTGTTGCTATCCAATGCGCTCAAGGAGGCGAACACTCCGATCCCGGCACAAGTTCAACACATTGTGGCCGAAAATTCCACCCCAGCGCCGCCTTCCAAGAGGTTGAAGCAGGCGGTGGACAAGATAGACAAGGCTCGCAAGAAGTTCCGAGACGCGCAGTCTGCGCGACAGAATCTCCATTCCAACTGGCGCAAATACATCGCAGATTCACTGGAAAGGTGGACGCAATTTGCGGAGAAGTTTGGAAAGGACGACCAAGAGCTTGCGGAAAAGGTGAAAGCTGCTCACGAAAAGCTTCAGGAGACCAAGGAGGCTGTCGAGACGGCGAAGCTCGCATTAGAGGAGCAAGATACAGAGACGGCGATCGAGATCACGGACGACGAGATGACCGACAAACTGGACTCCTCCGAAGTGATCCAGGCAAACATCTCAAAGATGGTCGAGAATCTGGCCAGTCTTCAGCAGAAGGCAGATGCAGCCTTGTTGGAGGCGGGAGAGGCCAGGCCGAAGCGACCGCGTCTAGAAGCCACCGAACAGCAGGCAGGTTCCAAAGATGGATCGGACTCTCGGTCCTTGGTGCCTTTTGCACCGCCCGGCAAGTAGACCTCACGGAGACTTGTCGAGGGCGAAACCTTGGCTCTCCCGCGGTTCTTTTGAACTGGAGCCATAGCATCCTCACCGATGCCAACTACATGAATCCCTGGCGTGCTTCCATTGAGGGGCTGGACTTGGCCTGGGAGATGGGTACTACATCATTGAATTTGAAGCCATCGTCGACGTCGACTACTTCCCTGCGACCGAAGAGAAGCAGGACTTTGTCGAGCGGGGTGCGCTTCAGTGATACTCAGGAGGTCTATGTGGGTGCAGCATCCTCCTTGAGTTTTCTTCGTTGGCATTTACCGCTCGGTCCATTAGCTGAGCATCAGAATCTTCAGGATTACATCAATGCACATGATCCTGAACAACAAGTCCATGACGAAGTTTCATGGATGGCCATGGGAGTGCATGCTCATGGAGGCGCACCTCAACCCTTTCTTGATCGTGATGATCACGCAGTCTTCGAGAATCCAGCAGCAGTTCATGATGACCGTGTTGAACTGGTGATCGAGGCGCAAGCAGACATCGACATGGATGAGCATGATGACGGCAGTTCTGAGAGTGGGTCGGACAGATCGACCAGCACAGAGCCTCGCAGATCAGTCCTCATCTACTCTATAGATGCAGACCCAACGCATTGCAGACCGCGCTGGGAGACCTACGAAAAACTGCACAGTGATTTGGCGCATCATATGAGACTGAGCAGTCACGATGTCACCATGTTCCACAGTGTTTCAGCTGTGCCAGAAGATTTGCAACTTGCAAGAGTGCATCCTTTTCTTTGCCAGAAGCCCCAGGACATTACGGAGGGTTCCACGTTTCAATTGGTGCTCTTGGACGTGGAATTTCATAATGCAATGCCTTCATTGGATCCGGAAGTAGTACGGCGGGTGAAGCTACTTCCTAAGACCATCTCCAGGAAGGTACTACTTGCTGTCCTGGGCCTACAACCGTATTGTAGGTATGCACGAAACATTTGCTTTGTCTGGCACAACAACCATTTACTTGGACCACAGCACAAGTCCCTCCTTGACATTCGTCATGGAGACTATGTACGAGTTGCAGTACCACCAGCTCGAGGAGTTTTGCGTCAGTACTACACTCGAGAAGTTGCACAATGTTTTCGCAGAGGATACACGGCCACCAACATACCGACTGTTCTTGAAAACTACCCAGCAGGGTTCGACGTGGCCGACATGCCCGTGATTGACACCTTTGCCTATGTCCCACGAGTGGAAGACTTGGACTATGATAGAGATGCCATGTCATTGTTCCAACTTCCAGGGCCAACATGCCCTGAATTTGACGCATGGCCCCCGTTTCTGCAGCGACCGATCGAGGCTTCTCCTTGGGAGTGCAAGGTAGCAGATGAGGATCGTCGTGAGGGGGACCTACCGGCTGCGAGCATTGAGCCTCCTGCAGAGCCAGACAGACCTGAGCTTGCTTTCGGCGAAATTGTTCATTTTCTACATGAGCTGCGTCAAGGCTGGGAACTACACGCAGCTGTTGAACAAGAAGAAGACGGCAGGGTCCTCTATGTCAACACGTGGTATTCTGATCATGAACGCTTTCCTGACTGTGAACAAATGCGACCAGTGCGATTACGTGCTGATACATGGAACTGGCCAGACCAAATTGCTGAAGCATGGGACGATCGAGTTGATCCAGATGCTGTTCTGGACTTTTTCCTCATCAGGCCCATTCCTAGAGCATCATGGCCTGGAAGCTCAGTTGTCCCTCATGTACTGATTGTGCAACATCCACGACCATCACGGAGGAGTGTTCACATCTATGCAATTGATGCAGGGGAAGGCATCACGACAGCGAGGTCCTTTGTCACCGTCGTTGATGACCGAGTGTCCAAGCCCTCCTTCTATGAAGTACTTGGCATTGAAACAGGGAGGATGGTCGAGAGCCTCATTGACTGCATGGTCTCTCATGGAGACACCGAGATCAATCACTATGAGCTATTTCATGTGCGTCATGGGTTTGGCTTCTTAGTCATCTTGAACCATCTACGAGACATCATTTCCAGGGCTGCATCGTCTTCGGCAAGTTCCACCGCGAGATCGTCAGGTTTACACCTTCTCCAAACAGCTGCCAGTCGTGTGACTCTCACACTTGAGGAGCAACTGCAAAACGATCTCGTTGAGGATGCAGGATCAAGGAGTTTTGAAGTGCTTCAAGTTCATTGGGCTGCGGAGCCTCAGCCACATCCCACGTACATTGAGGTCCCGCTGGGTGCAGACGATTCTGTAATTCAGCTTGAATTTCAGAAGTGGGGTTTGTTTTGCAAGCCAGTCGGCTGCAGAGAGCGAGGAAGAACAGTATGTCTGCCTCAGTCATCCTCCCCCCACGAGCTCTTGCACTATGTCTTTGTCAACATGGACCTGACCCACATGGAGCCGCTCTTCATGCACTCCTGCGTGCAGAACATGACGATGCATGAGATCATGGTACACCTGCACAAACTAGGTTTTTGGCGAGCAGTGGTTGTTCAACAAGATGAACCCTGGCCTGGCATTCACAAAGTTTGCTTCCAAGACCAACAAGTTGTCGTTTCGAAAGCTACAGGTAGAGCACGAGGGCAACCAGTTTGGCCAGCTCCGCAAATGGATTTTTCTGGCCTTCTCCCACATTATCATGGATGCCAAGCTTTCCCGAGCAAACAGCTCATTGATCTTGGCATCACCGAGCAGGATATCTTTGATCTCTTTGACTCACATCACAATCTTCTTCAAGTACCTGTTCCTGAGGATGCACCCGCAGAAATACGATCTGCAATTGACTCCTGTGATTCCGACATACCCTTGGAGGAATTGAATCGCCTGCTGATCTACACGGATGGATCATCTTTGAGCGGCCTCAAGCATCTTCCGCCTCAACGAGCAGAAGAGGAAGGGCTTGGCGACACTTGGGCCATGGTTGTACTGGGCGAGAGATATCAACCTCCGGGGCTGCGTTTCATTGGATGGAGCGCGCAACCCGTTATCTACGGGCAGGAGCACAATTTGCATCTGGGAGCGCAACGCCTAGGAGCCGACATTGCAGAGAAGGAAGGCTTGAGCTGGGCTGGACTTTGGCGGCTGAGCCAAAACTGGAGCATTCCTACTTGCTTTAGATCGGACTCCAGGATTGCGTTGGGACAAGCGTCTGGACAAACGGGGACCGCCCTGATTGACGAGACGTTCACCTTCCTACGTGGCATTTTTCAGGCCAATGAGTCAGCACTCGGACATCATGGAGTTGCTTACTCACACGTGCCAGGACATGCGGGTGAACCATGGAATGAATGTTGTGATTGGCTTGCGAAAAGGGAGCGTGAGAGGAGTTTTTACTGCCCCCGCCCCCAACTTGACATGGGGAAATGGAAGAAAGCTGTTGGACACCTGTGGATGGTCTTTGGATCGCATCCAGATTTGCCCACTTTTTGCGGCAATGGCTTGCATGCACCAACCCCGGCACTTCCTCCTGCCCGGGAACCTCCTTGTGGTGATCAAGGTGAAGCTGACAGTCACACCACTAGGAGGACTATGCAGTTTGCTTTGAGTGCGTGTTCAGCCAATGTCAACTCCTTGAGCCAGACTCCTGAAGGGCACGAAGGCAAAATTGGGTATCTCAGACAACAACTTCGTTCTCTGAGGTTGAACTTCTTGGGCATCCAGGAAGCGAGGACACAAGAAATTTGCACTTGCGTTGATCAGATCTATCGACTGGCTTCTGGCTGCGATGGTCGACACCAAGGAGTTGAATTGTGGATCGACCTCGCGCAGCCGTACGGATGGGTCCAAGGTCAAGCATGCTATTTTGAAAAAGGTGACTTTCAAATTGCATACAAAGATCCTCGTATTCTCCTGGTGCGTGTAGATACACCCTACTGGCATTGCTGGCTTTTGGTTGCATACGCACCTCAGAGTGGATTGCCCTGGACAACCCGCGAAACATGGTGGGGGCACCTTTCTGATGTTGTACGACGGCGGAATGAGAATGAGTCCATCCTTGTCATGATCGATGCGAATGCAGCACCGGGCAGCCCAGATGGACGCACAGTTCATGGCACAGATCATAGAACATCCTCCAGTACACCACTATTTCGAGGATTTGCAGAAGACCATGACCTATGTGCGCTGAACACCACACAGGCTCACCAGGGAACTGATAAGACCTGGACAGATCCTTCTGGAGAGCGTGCCTACTGCATTGACTATGTGTTAGCTTCGCAAGACTTGGCTGTGACGTGCGTTCTTTCACGTGTTGTACCTGAACTTGATTTGGGGCATGGCATGTGGGATCATGAAGCGGTTGCAGCCGAAATGTGTTGGAGGGCTAGTGTTCGCCAACATGCAAAACGGATGAAGAAGATCAAGAAGGTTGACCCAAGCAAGATCACGGCATCGATCTCTGCCGACATCCTTGAGTCTTATCAGCCAGCAGCCTGGGGCATAGATATTGAGTCGCATGTTGATGAGTTCAATGCACAAGTCGTGCATGGGCTACGTCTGAAATGTCACAAGACCCTTGATGGTCCAAAAAAGTCATACATTTCAGATGCACTATGGAAGTTGCGACATGACAAGCTGGAGCTCAAGGAACGGTTGAAAGGTGTTCGTCGACGCGGCCGAGAAGAAGGCCTTGTCACCATTTTCCGCAACTGGGCAAGTCTTCGACGTTTCCACAAGCCAGTTGAGGGAAGCCGCTTCTTTGAGTATGGGTCATTCCTGCTTTGCTCCAATGTTAAGTTGACGGCAGCTTTCCGCAACATCACTCAACAACTACGCGATGGACTCAAGACGGCTAGAAAGAAGCTCATTTGTCAGAAGTTTGAGGAGATGCACCCTGAAGCGTCTGCGGCCCAAATTCTGCACGAACTTCGGCCGATCTTGGGACCGACCAACCTCAAGAAGCAGAAGGTCAGCACGCTACCGTATGTCCGCAACAGCGACGGAGACATTTGCAGCCTCCCCAACGAAGCAGTTGCTGTCTGGTCAGACTTCTTTCGCCAGATGGAAGGAGGCGAGAGGATGCCACTTGAACGACAGCGTGAAATTTGGCGACAAAACCTTGTCGAGTTCAGCCAATCTGAGTTTCACATTGCAGGTGGCGATATACCCAACTTGGCCGCTCTGGAGGCTGCCTATCGCCGCATCAATCCGACGAAGGCAGTCGGGCCTGATGAGGTTTATCCTGGTTTTTGTCGCTTGACACCACATCTCCTCGCTCGCAAGACCTATGGGCAGTTATTGAAGCTGCTGACACACGGGCAAGAGGCCCTGATTCACAAAGGAGGGGTTTTACACCCGATTTGGAAGATGAAAGGTCCACGTGACCTATGTTCATCATACAGAAGCATCCTCATATCCAGCCACGTTGGAAAGAGTTTGCATCGGAGCCTACGTCAGCATCAGACAGGGCTTTTCTCCAAGTTCCTCCAGACTGAACAGCTTGGGGGACGCCCTCGGATCCCAGTCACGCTGGGTGTCCACGTTGGGCGCGCTTTTCTGCGATCTCGGAAGCCTCTCGGCCACAATGTAGCCATGCTGTACCTCGACCTCACGGAAGCATTCTATCGAATCCTCAGGCCGCTTGTGGTGGGTGGCCCTATTGACGACGAGCTCATCATGCACGTGGGAGCGCGTTTGGGAATGTCTACAGACTTGATGACGGAGCTCTACAAGCATCTTGAGGAGCCCACTGCGCTCTCGCAAGCTCAAGTTCCTCTTCACCTTCAAAATGCCATTCGTGCGTTGCATGAAGATACGCACTTTCATGTAAGAGGGCCGCGAGATGTTTGTAGGACGGCATTGGGCTCACGGCCAGGCGACTGCTTCGCGGATGTGATCTTCTCCTATCTGTGGGGTCGCATTCTCCATTCCCTTCAGTCTCAGCTGCAGGAGATCGGACTGGGCGAAAATATTGCAGAAGAGCCAGGCCTGCGACTTCTTTCACAAAGCCCGCAGGTGCATGGAGATCTTTGTCGGCCTTTCTTAGGGCCCACGTGGATGGACGACACATGCGTGTGTGTCTCAGATGAATGCCCAGTCAGGCTCGAACGCAAAATCACGCAGGCCTCAGGGATGCTTTTGAGTTTGTGCGAGTCTCATGGCCTCTCACCCAATTTGCAACCGGGGAAATCAGAAGTTCTTTTGGCGTTTTCTGGCCGTGGCTCGAGACGCATGAAGATTCGATACTTTGGTCCCCAGTCCGACAGGACATTGACGCTGGTTGGTGAAGTTGAGACCAAGAAGATCAGAGTGGTGAACAAGTATCATCACTTGAGCTGCGTGATTCACCACCGTTCAGACAATCGAGATGAGTCACGCAGAAGACTTGGCATCGCACAACAAGCATTCACTCAGCATCGGCGACATCTTCTTCAAAACCCAGCTCTGTCTATGAAGAGAAGAACAGAGTTGTTTGTCACATTGATCATGAGCCGCTTCTGCTACGGCACGGAGTCTTGGACATTCTCTGACAATAGGAGCCGTGTCCACTTGCACAATGCATTGATGAGGCTCTTTCGCCGTTTGCTGCGTCTTGGACCTGATGTCCACCTACAAGACGATGACATTTTGGAGGCAACGGGATTGAACACTCCAACTGAAATCTTGCGTTTGACACGATTGAGGTACATCGGCACGCTCTACAAATGTCAAGAGCAAGTTCCTTGGGGGCTCCTCAACCAAGATTTTTCTTGGACAGCACTTGTAGCAGATGACCTGCAATGGATGTGGGCGCAGTTATCCGGTGCGTCCACGTTGCCAGATCCTTCACAAAACTTTGCAGCATGGGAAGCCATTCTCCTTTATCGCACATCATACTGGAAACGGCTTGTGAAAAGGGCGGGGATGCATGCTGTCCGACAGCGTGGCAATTTGCAGCGAGTGCTCGCCTTTCACCGGCGCTTTGTTGATCTATTTCATCAAGTTCCAGGAGAAGCTGCCTTTTTCAACAAGTATGCGGCGGAGGTTGACATGCCTGAGCCCGACAAGGAATTACCACAGGCATGCATGTGTTGCAAAATGGTTTTCAAAAGCAGAGGAGGACTAGGGGCTCACCTTTTCAAGGTTCATGGCATTGTTGCGAAAGTTCGTTTGCTTTTTGACCAGACTTCTTGCGGGGCATGTTTGCGGGAGTTTCATACTCTGAGCAAGCTTCAGAGTCATCTTCAACGAGATCGGCGATGCAGAGAAGAACTATGGGGTCGCAGACGTTATCTTCGTCCTTGCGAAGGCAGTGGTTCAACGTGCAATGTTCAGTTGAGCCAGCGGCATGATGGGATCTTGCCTCCCCTACAAGGCGCTGGGCCGAAGCTTCCGGCTGGTCCTCTTGTGCCCATCCCGGACTATGACCTTGAGCTTGCGGAGCGCATCTACTTGCACATCCTTGAAGATGATGGGCATACCCCACTGTCGGAGGTGATTCGCGACACCATTACGGCTTGTCCAGTGTCTTGGGAGTGCTGCAGAGCCACTTTGGACTATTTGCTCACCGAGCTCACTGTTGAGGATATTGAGCACCTGCCGATTCAGGATTTTGACATGAAGCGGGTTCTACATGACCTCCGAGCACCTGATGCGTGGGACTTCTTGCATGTGGCTGGTGGCGGGCGACAACCGGCCGTGCGATCCACGGCCATGGAAGATATTGAGCGACAATGCATGGTGCGGGCTGAGGGAGGCCTTGGCCGAGCACGCATCTGGCCGATTCCTCGGCCAATGATGCGCGAGCGCTACGTGATCCACGCTTTTTCAGGGAGAAGGAGACTGGGAGACTTCCAACACTTCGTGGAGGCGATCCAGCCGGCGCATGCAGGCACCACGATCCACACCATCTCTGTGGACATAGTGGTTGACCCCATATGGGGGGACGTTTCACGCCCAGAGGTCAGAAGCTTCTGGCTCAACGCCGTGAAGAGTCGATATGTGGTGGGAGCCATGATGGGTCCACCATGCGAAACATGGTCTCAAGCAAGGGGCAAGCACTTGGATGAGGATGGACTGCAGGGGCCGCGACACGCTCCTCGAGTCCTGCGGGACCTTGACGCCATTTGGGGAAGGGTTTCTCTTGCTCTTCGTGAACTTCACCAATTGGACATCGGGAATCTCCTCCTCTTGTTTGCGCTGGAGCTGCTGATTCAGCTAGCATTGGCTGATGGCATTGGAGGCCTGGAGCACCCGGCGGCTCCCAAAGATGCCAGCAAAGCGAGCATCTGGAGGTTGCCACTGATTGCCTATCTCCTTTCCTGGCCCGAATTTGACTTTGTTGAGATCTCGCAGGGGCTATGGGGGGCACCAAGCAAGAAGCCAACTGGCCTTTTGCTGCTGAACATGACGGAGATGGTTCCGCAGCTGCGAGCGTGGCAGACGGCGAGTGATGTACCGCGCAATGTCGCGATCGGCCTCACCAAAGAGGGAGTATGGGCCACCAGTGCTCTTAAAGAATATCCGCCTGCTTTATGTGCAGGTTTAGCAGGCGGTTTTGTAGGGACCTTGCGACAACGCGAAGTTGATGAGTCCCTGGAAGCGTCCGAAGATTTCGTGAGGCAGGCCCAGTGTATGATTGTCCACGACTTTGGGTCTTGTGCAGGCCCCGATTTCGCCGGATAGCTTCCGTTTTCTTTTTCCTTCAGCTGTGCAGGGACCGTCTGCGCAGTCATTGAATTCAAGCTTGGCCGCAGTTGATTCTTCGATGAGCCATGTGGAAAAAAAAAAAATATATATATATATATAGTATGCATTGTTTTTTTTGTGATGTATTTTGGTCCAGTTTTCCATGATTTTACAGCAATCCTCTCTATTTGGTGGTGAAAAACCATTGTTTCTGGGTGTTCCATGGTTTTCCAGCCATTGTCCCGGTAAAAACCCATGGTTTTTCTGAGTTTTTCTGCAATTGTCCCCAGCTTTCCCCCATTTTTCAACGGCTGTCGCCGTTGGACCGTTGGAGGTGGATTCAAAAGCATCCACGAGGTGCAAGAAGTGCTGGGTATCTTTGGGAAAAAAATGGAGCCTTGGCAGCAGTGGCCATTTTCGGACAACCGCGTTTTTTTGTAGCTTTAATATGCTTTGATTACCCATAGGATCCATGGTGCTGGTATGCATATATGCTAACATTGGGGGTATATTGATGGTAAATGTTACCATATATAGCATACATGGATCCTATGGGTTATGGATGTATAGCTATGGATTTGGAACGATAAAATTATAGCTGTGGCCATGACGATTTTTATAGACACATTGCCAGAAGCAGTCGGCAGGTCTTTGACTCTGTTCCTGTGGATGTTTTGCACATGTTATAACTTATGGGTAGTAAACTCTATCCCTAAATGGTAGGTTTATTGGGGTTACCACATCCTCCAGTTAGTTTCATGGGATTGTGATCCTCGGTTGTCGCTTCTCTACATCAGCTACAGCAGCCAATGCCTGGCTGCCACATCGACTTTTGGCCATCACAAGGAGACATGTGTCATTTTACCCTAGGGTAAAGTAAGATGAATGTGGAACATATTGGAACATCAACCATTTGTAGACGATTTTCTGGGGAAACCATGGCTTTTCATGGCTTTTCCAGGTCGCAAAAGTTGTTCACCTCCTTGGTTTCTGAGGTCAAGAGTGTTGAGGAGTCGTTGATGCCACGGTCCCGCTAGTCGCACGCGCTGAGCACGTGACTTGGGTCACAAAAAAAACCTTGTTCCATTCAACAACCCAGGGGCATGCTCAGTGTTGATGTGCTGCAAGATGTTAAAGAGCAGCCACAAGTCCAAAATAGTCCCAGCAGATCTCTACTGATATTATGATGCAATGATGATATCATACCCACTAACATCTGAATGGAACAAGTACTTCTGTAACTTTATGAACACCTGCTAGTGCCAGGTGATCAAGCTTGTGAAATAAGCTTCAAGGGGTTAGGCGGTTAGGCTTTCTTTGCCGCTACCAGGCTACGATGCAAGTGGTTGGATGCACAATTCGCAGTTGCATTGCTTCAATTAGTTTCAAAGCTGAAAATTCACTGCAGGCTGGAGACTAATGACTTTCATGGCCAGCATCATTGTTGGCAAGTGCCTAAAAATGAGTGGCAGACACTGTCCAGCTTCCAATTCTTCAGTGGTTTCATTGAGGTGGTGCTACATGCGTTTACATCCTGACTGCATTTTGTTTTACTGATGTGGGTATGGATCAATACCTATTAATACCATTTTTAGGGGGATGAACATCCATTTACCAGCTATTTTGATGTTCACCAGGGGTACAAGGTTTTGACACACTGCCATGTTTCTTCATGTTGTGCTGATGTGCTGTTTTCACCGCAGATGGTATTGCACTCATGGACGGCATCGATCCATCCTGATCCCACGCCTTCGAAAACTATGGCTCTAGGGACCAGCTGAAGTGCTTGGTATATGCCTCGGATGATGCTGACTGGAAGAGTCTTTCTTTCGGATGATTCAAACAACCCAGGAGCACAGATCTTGATGAGCCAAGCATAGCTAAGCTTTAAACAAAAACAAACCCAAGAGAAGTAGAAATTGCGCCCAACACATGCCAGGAATCTTTGCAAAAAAAAAAAACTGACGACGTGCCGCAAGTTGTTTTTTCCGCATTGGCCATGACTTCAACAGAGGAGGAGATTCCGAGCACCAAGGCTGGGGGGAAGCGGTGGTCATCCCCTGAAATGACGGGCTGGTGGATCCAATGAACTTGTGAAGGAATACACGGCCATTGTATGTATATATATATATACACCCATAAGCCAGAAGTTAGAGGGAGGTTTCCTTAGCGGGGGTACCCCACATCATCCAAGTCATTAGACCTCCAAATGTTGGATCTTTGAGATCTTTGAGGATCTTTGAGGTATCTCAGGTGAAAAAGACCTGCTGTTGGGATATGTTGGGATATGGCAGGAAGACACCAATGACGATGAAGTCGACATGGAGAACTACAAGGAGGACGCAGCCCGCTACAAAATTACTATGATAAACTGACTGTTGGAAGATGTTTGAAGGGGTGGCTGAATCCTTAGTGAATACTTGTTAATATAAAACCTACTCGTAACAGTGGAACCACTGACAAGCAAAAGAGGTGCGCCAGGAGTCGTTTAGCATTTGAGAAGCACAAGCTGCAATTTAGGTTGCTGCCATGCGACACAAATGACTCCAATGGAGGCTATTATATCTTCAAATTGCAAGGCTCCGCGTCAAGGATACTCTGGTATCAACCACGGGCCATACTGATCATAATCATTCAACCAACGAATGCATCATTGCAATCAAAATCATATACACATAATATATATATATATATATATATTTATTTATTTATAATCATTTTCAAATGCACGAACTCATGTGAAGTGTGTGACAAGTCGAAGTGTGTGTGCTATTTTCGGCCCCGGACAGAATCACAACTGTGCCAGGAAATTGAACGACTAGTTCGTCGTCATCGCAACGAAAAGCGCGCGTCCCAGTGGGAGATGGTTCCATTGTAATCATACCATCATGTACCAAGTACCTCTCTCACCATCGATGAGAATAGAATATGATATGAAATGCGTTGACTATCACATCCCATCTAAAGATGCAGCCTGGGATATCCTTGGAATTCCTTGGATATCCTGGGTATTTGCATGCTAGATACCGCTCCAGGCACCTAATAAAAGTGGTCCGTTTGGTTCCGTTTGGTTCCTCGTCTCCGCAGGCATGCTCCAGAAGTCCTCCCTTTCGACCAGGATGTGGTCGAAACCATGTCAGAGGCGTGGTTTCAGCTGGTGAAGATGTGTGTGGCTCCGGGATTACAGGGATGGTAATACAGTGTGTGTGTATATATAGCCTCGTCCCAGGTCTTGGAACTGCGCAAACCCGAATTAGGTTGGTAAAACTTGTCAATTCCGTGACGATGACAAGTTTCATTAGGGTCATCATCATCATCAGCATCAGCATCAGCATCAGCATTAGTATCATCATCATCTGCAAGTTCACATGAACGTTAACATCCCACCCCATCCCCCCCCATCCCCCCCATCCCCCCACCCCACCCCGCGTGT
>Ga0126342_10015041_pt1 | contig 13594 bp, 10 predicted proteins | sample Cyp1metagenome_FD_92528 | JGI IMG/M metagenome (GOLD analysis project Ga0126342, IMG submission 92528) | Coral microbial communities from Lord Howe Island, Old Settlement Bay, Australia - Cyphastrea 1 metagenome | ecosystem: Host-associated > Invertebrates > Cnidaria > Coral ...
AGATAGAATATTTTAATATTCTATCTGCTGGTGCTATGGTTTTTACAAGGATTTTGGTGATTTTGGATGGATTTCAATGTGGAGTTTCCTTAAGATTGTGTGCCAGCTCTGTTGGCATGCAAACATATATCAATTAGTTGCAGTAAATCACACACAAAATCATTGAAATTGTTCATTTTAACCTGAATTGGTTGCAGGAAATGGTACACATAATCATTGAAATGGTTCATTTTAACTTGATTTAGTTGCAGGAGTGATGGGAAATTGTTTATTTCAACCTATTGGGTAAGAATATGTAAGAATAATATTTTATCTCTCTGCTTTTTGTCCTATTCTATCTGTTGACTTGACAATCCTGAATTTTCTATCTGTTGGTTAATTACATTTAATTACTATATATATATAATTTAAATTTGATAATAATAAATAAATATATATATATAGAATCCTTAAATTTATTAGTTATATATATATAATATATATATAATATATATATAATATTATATTAGTAGGCATTATTACACCCCCTCCCCGACCCAGAAAATTCCTCCGTTCCCACCCCTGTGGTTTGGGCGGTTTCTAACACTAATCCTGAATGGATAATACTTGTGCAATGACAAATATTTGATATCTAATTTATAGGAAATATATGGAAATTATTTATATATATTAATAATAATAAGAATTTTCTAAAAATTATATATATATATATACTAGGTGTATGTTTCGGACATTTTTTATTTTTCTCCTGTTTTCAGCTCGTTTCATCCTTCCATTGCAGGGTCCAAGGTCCTAGGTCCTAGGTAGTCCTGCATAGCCGGCTTTCATCATCTTCGCGCTCACTGCCAGGGGCCCAACTCTGAGTCCGTGTTCTTGAGGTTGTCTAATGTTTCAGCTTGAGTTGTTTTGAAATTGGCCCAGGCTCGACCATTGCCGTTGCGGCCAGAGCCCTGGTGGTCAAGCCCTGGGAGACTTCAACTGATCTCATTTCTGATGGAAGCATCTCCGAAGGTGATCCTTCCGTCTACGAGCTCTTCCTTCTGCTGGCTGCCTTCTCCGAAACATCTTGTGCGCAGCTCCAGGGGTTTGTGGATTGGGTAGAGTCCTGGTAGAGCACACTGTCAATGGCATCTTTTAACCTTTGTTTTGACGACAACATGCTAATGTAAGTAACAATATACTTATCCATATCAATATATAAAATTTAAACAATTACTCCGCTTCGAGCAGCCAAGTCTCTGCAACTCAAGGTGCGTTATCTCCATTGCTGCCTTCCCCGGATCGCAGACCGAAACACTGTCATTGCCCAAGTGCCGCAGGGTCCAGGTTTACCGAAAAAGCAGAATGAAGGGGCAGCTAAACACTTTCAAACTTCATATTCAATTTTAGAAACTTATTGACTTGTATATCTGATTCTGTGGGGGGAGATGAAATGCTATCGGCTATCATGTGCAAACATGACATCAAGACAAAGGTGATTCATAGTTTTGGTCCATACAGGAAAAAAGGTTTAAATATGTATTTGTTGACCTTTTTTTTTGGGGGGGGAATCTGCACACACACCTTGGAGTTGGTGCATCGTTGGTGGCTCAAAATCACAGGTCCATCGTCCATCATCCAGGGTCCAATGTCGCAGGCAGGAGACTGCTGAGGAAGTCATTGACGAAGTCCTTGCGACGGCTGGAGCTGAAGTGGCTGACTTGCTGGCATCCAAAGGGGTCACTATCAGCCCGGCGATCCTGACCTTGGGTGCAGATGTAGTCCTCCAGCAGTACTCGCCTCTTAGCATTGATGGCTTTCCAGATTTTTCCCAATATCTTTTCATCTTCCTTTTGAATGCTTGACCATGACCATTTTTTTGGGTTTGTTTTGAAGCTCCTGACTTTGCACCCCAGGTCTTTGCAGACCGCTCCATGGTTCTTCAAATAGGCTTACGAGACATCGACCGATTTCACATGGGCCTTTGGTGGCTTCAGCACAATGCGCTCCTCTTTTTTTTCCTACTGGAGTGCGAACGACGGTTTGTTTGGGCTTAGGGCACTTACTTGACAATGTTTTAAAAGTATGTTTGTTGATTTTTTTTTTTTGAAAAATCTTGCGTTGGCATCCCTGCAGGAATAAGTCGCTGCTGTCCCAGTGCTTCTTTTCAGAGAGCTTCACAGATGAGTATCTGGACCTGGTGCAGAAGTGCGGTGGGAAGTTGGCATGCCAGTTCCCTTTGACCTTGATCCTTGGATTAGATAGCAAAGCTAGGGGGACCTTTGAACGCATCAATTTGACCTTTCCAGGACACAAACCCTGACAAAGGACATTTGAAGGGTCAAAGTACACATCCAAGGGTTTTTTTCCCATGTTCCAGCAGTGGGGGTGGCTAGATCTTCTCCCCTTCCTTTTTTCTTCTTCCTCCCGCCGTCTTCAAGCTCCAGCTCAGTGTGGACAGGACCCGAACCCTAGAAAACTACATGTCGGTCCAAGTCTTTTGCGTGTGTATGTGCACACGGAAGGAGTGCAAGAATTATAATAAATAGTAACTAGACAAAGTGCATTATAGTCTTGGATGGAATGCAAGAACATGCTAAGATGTCCACCGCAACAGATTCAATGCCAGAAAGATTGCCGATCCGATGTTATGCGCAATGCCAGATAGAATGCCAGATGGAATGGTGCAATGCACCCCAGATAGACTGTCATAAAAATAAGTAAGATAGAATATCTTGACATTGAAAAATTTTGTCAAAATTATTTGCCAAATAGGATTTCACAAATACATAGAAACACTCGCATATGGGATGTTATACAGCTTATGCCAGAGCCCATGCCAGATAGAATGCCAGATAGGGTATGAGAATAATAGAGCACCCTGAAGAGTGTCAGATAGTAAATGTCAGTCGGAACTGTTGTGAGGGTGGGGATCATATACGAAGAAAAGCAGCTTGACCTTCAGAGTCCTAGCTCGTCTGTAGTGCCGCTGAGGCAGACCCGCGAATTTTCCCTGCTGCGAGATCTTCCCCAGGGCACAGCTCAATTTGTGGCGCCTCTGGTGAATGAGCCTCCACCATATTGGCGAAGCCTTTGGTGCAATTCAGATGAATTCTTCTATACGATTTCCTTGAAGGAGACCACCGTCGCACATCGTACATTCACCACACCTGACTACATGCTGTGCGTGTCCTGTCTGATCATTTTATTCCTCAGTCAGGGTTGGGTAATGTTTTCACACCTTCTTTTTCAATGTTTGGCCTGCAAGGCTGAGATCTTGAAGGGCGATTTTGACCCTTCTGTGGAAGACTGGATGATGACCTCTAAGAGGGAGGTATCGATGGGATGGACGGGCCCGAGCCAAGAGCAGTTCGGGCTTTACTTGGGTGGATTTAAGCTGGTTCCTGGTAGTTTTAGCACAGACTTTGTTTGTTGGGCTTTTGCGGGGTTTGCGTTGGCAGGGCCCCTGATTTTAGATGGCAAAATTCATTGTCATTATCACAGTGTCTATGGTATTTCTCGTGCTTTAGGTGCGTACCTTGGTGATGTTGCCCAAGAAGATCCCACTTCTTCTCAATTTCAATGAATTGAAGATTCTACCTACAAGCCGTTCGAGTTGCACTTGGCACGAGTTCAAAGGTGGGGATTCGGTCTTGGTACAGCATTGGCCACCGGCCGCTCAACCATGCCCATGCCTGTGAACCCCCGCGGCCGTGGCCGAGCTCCAAGTGATCGTGGTGCCAGTGAGCAACATGATAACACTGAGTAAATTCAAGTTTTGCCCAGGCTTGGCATTAAGGCAGCTCATGGTCCATAGTCCATAGTCCCAGGTTCAAACAGGTTCAAACAAGTGCTTTGAAAGTTCGGCTGTGTTTTGCTGCCAGATGGCTTTGACGAATGCCAAGCTTCAAACAAGCAATGTTCCGCCAGTTTGCTGGTGCTGCTCAATGATCTCTGCGAAAAGGTGAAAATTTCATGCAACTGACCTTTGGGTGGGCCACTGTTCCTAACAATGGAAAACAACAACATATCCCAACGGAAGAAACATATGTGCTGGTGTTGGAGACAGGGAAGGATGTTTCAGGGCTGGTGTTGCAACCTTTGGATTCCTGCTTGATTTCCTTCCACATCGCCTAGGCCAAACCTTGCTGAGCAACATTGGCTGGTGCATGCCTCAACCAATACGTGGGTGCGGCATGAGCATTTGAATTTGCCTCTGAAACCTAGAGACTAGGTAACATGTTTGTGATAAGCCAATTGCCACAAAAAAGATTGAACAACTACATTGTTGCCCCCTTTTCCTGTCCAACATGCTTGGACCAAAGTCATGCCCCTCAACCTTATCTTGTTGTGATTTGATGGTTTTGGCACCAAAACTTTGGCATGTGAAATTTCTAAGGTTGCGACGGCTTCTTGTGAATTGGCTTTGCGCTCTGTTCAAGACCTAATTTTGTTGCATAGCCACCAAGACATCAGCCTTTCAGACGCAGTTTCACTTCACAAATCATTTTTGCCTGAAATGGCATCAACTCTGCACATGAAGGCAGTTTAGCATCGCCGCCATAGCAGGGATCATCGTCGCAGTCACCAAGCTCAGATGTGAAATGTCTGGGGCATTTTTTTTGTGAAGGGTACCCTTTGTTTAATATGGTTTGATAGGGACAATAATGGGATAATGATGGGATGATACTGCGATATTGATGGATATACCCTCTGGTCATTTGTTACATAACTATTGAAAATGGCTATAGAAATAGTTGATTTACCCATTAAAAATGCTGATTTTCTATGGTTATGTAAACGTTTACCAGGCCGGGTAGTACCAAATATGGTTTGTCAAAACCCTGGTACCCAAATTCCTAGGTACCCAAAGGTAGAGCTAATGGATGGTTATTCCTCTAAATATGGGAGTAATAGGTTTTTACCCATCCGAATATTATTACAGTAGATCCAAGATGGGATTTTATTTGTTATTGAAAACAAACACAACCAGTCTTGAGCGAGACTTGGGAGAGTTGCTGGCCCAGCTGTCTGCACACAGTGGACCACTATCCGAAACTGGTGCAACCATGGCAGCAATTATGGAAATTACTAGTGAAGCCACAGTGCGAGGAAGAGTTTTTTGGTCCCAGCTCCAAGGAAGGCGGTCCTCTCCAGCCACTTGAATTCAGTCGTTTTTGTTCAACCTTGTGGTTGGAGCATTTTGGACGAAGATTCCGTCGCACATATGATGTGGGTGCCAAGGCCCAAGGTCGCCGGCCCACAGTCCATGGTCCACAGTCCAAGGTCCACAAGCCAGGCACTTTCGCTGCTGCAGCTCAAGGATTGCAGAAGTATCGGCCAAGCCCTCTAGCTTTGTGCCTGGCTTGAGCTTGCCCCTTACCAGAGCTCCGTTAAGCTTGGCTGGGACACGGTGGGCACCAGGAGAAAGCCAGGCCTCAGCTTCCCTGAAGAATTTCAACAAGCAGACTGAGCGCAAAAGGAACAGCACCTTGGCATATGCTTGGCGTTGTTTTATTTGGTTTTTGAATAGCAGGCAGGGTCCTGTCATAAGAGTCAAGTTTGATTGGAGCCACTGCCCAGGGCATGCTGCCACAGCAAAGAACTGCTCTTGGAGGTCTTCGTGTTCAAAATGCAGCCCTTGAGCCTCGGCTGTCCCAGAAATTTGCTGCCCATAAGTTGATCAACCTCGTGCCCATTTACCAGTTTTATAGTAAGCCAACTGCTCTGCCCAAAGCAGCTGGGTTTGCTCATCTAGCTCATTGCAATCTGCAGATGCAGACGTCTTTGTGCTGGAGAAGCTGTCTGACATTGATATTGTGAAGAATCAGAATTTGGCAATTGCATTGGTGTGGTACTATAACTTTGGAAAGGTTTTGGCTGCCCGTGAGGACCTGTTGACTTTTATGGCTGAGCCTACACCCCAGAATGAGGCCAAATTTCTTCATTTCAGCACAGCTGCATTGGAAAAGAACATTTGGATCCTTATTAAGGACTCCATGCTGGAGCATCTAGCCTGAGTACCGAATATTTTTTTGACACTATTCTCCATGTAAATCCGGTGTATACCCTTGAGTGCCTGACAGGGGTCTTTCTTAGCAATAACACATCTACCAGGGTTACCAAGTATTTTCGTGTTTTGAAAGGTATCTGAAAACGCATTTTTTTATCCTGTCGGGAAGCATGTTTCTTGTTAGAATGCCTGTGGGTTATTGATGGGTGGCTTGGCTCTGCCTAAGGCATCGTTCATTTTGCCTAGCCTTGAAAGCTTGTGGGGCTGCCAAGAAATCCAGATGGAAGATCTCAACTGGGGAGTTTCCCAGTCAAGTCAGTTGCAAACGCAGGCGCGTATACAATTTACAATGTTGGGAAGATACTTGGGCCTTTCTTAGAAGTATCCGAACCTTGGCCACAAGACGAAGTTTGGGAGCGACAAATTCTGTAAAGGGCTTCCAAAGCCTAGGGGCAAGTACTTAGGTGCAAGCAGCGATCTTAGGTCAAAGGATCAAAGGTTAAGACCTGCATAGCAAAAGGGCTTGGCTCATTGCCTTGGGGAGAGATGATTTTCACCATTGCCTTTGTCCTCTACAAACGACTGCAAGGTGGCACCAACTAGGATTTATTTAGAGGGAAAAATTGCCTTTAAATTAGGTGTTTCTAAGACCCAGTGAAAAGAAGGTTACCATTAGATTTAGCTTTCAGACCTGGACGGTGCAAACCAGCAGTCGTTGACATGTTTTTTTTGCACTCCCAATAAACCCTGGTTTGTACTAACCACCCTGGGTCACACATTGAAGGGTCAATCCATGCATCGAAGGGTTGCATAGGCATCCAGAATTTTGCTTCCAAGGGCCAAGTGGTACATCCAAAGGTCTTTTACTAGCAATTTCTAAGGTCTAATTAGGTCATCTTGGTACAAGACAAACTTGCTACCGAGGTGCATGGTGCGTGGTTACCAGGCCCAACCGCCAGAAGCATTAGTACAGCCTCTAGCCAGCAAAAAAATACTGAGAGTTGTCCAAATTATTGTTAATTGACATTAGTTATACCATAACCAATTGAATACAGTTGTAACCTGGGTGAGATTGGCTGGAAGAGCTCCTGGGGGAAAGGCAGCAGGGTCGCTGCTGCAGTTCCTTGCCTATTATTTTTGAGTCACCCTTGCCCATGTCAAGTGTCTGACCTGTGCTGCAAAAACTAAGGCTGCAAGGCAATGCGCGGAGAGTATTGACCCCTGGGATTTGGCAGATTTCCTTTTCAGGCATTTCAAGATTGACAGGAAGACTTTGGGAAGTCATAATTGAGGGCGCTGGCTGCCTAGTTGATGCTGTGGGTTCCTGGGTCACAACCCACGTATGGGTGGCAGCCTGGCTTCTCTACCGCTATGGGTGTTTACTGTATAAGGTCCTTCAGATACATATAAAATCGGCCCAGGGTGTTTCAAGATGTTTCCACCTGCCATGCAGCTAGAGCCTTTAGAATATGTTTTTGTGCGCCTCTTGTTTCTTCTTCTCTTGCTTCTTCCCCCTCCTCTGCCTGCCTGCCTCCTAGCTGCTATGCCCCTAGATTGCCAACCAAATTGATATCAGCTTACCAAAATGGGATTGGCCCCAAACAGGTTTAAATTCTACATTGTTATCCCCCTTTTTCCTGTCCAACATCTTTGGGCCAAAATAATTTCCCTGAACCTTATCTTATTGCAATTTGTTGGCTTGGGCATGGAGCAATTTAGCTGTAGAATGCCAGCAGCCTAAGACTTAAAAGGGGGATTTTCGGCAACAAAATGACAATAATATGTCAGAGAGAATATCCGAATGCATTTAAACACTTGGCAACTGAACATTGAGCACAAAAAAATCCAGACTATATGCCAAATCAAGTACCAGGTACACATAAGGAAAAGATGTTGGAACATGAGTTAGATAGAATGTAGGAAAATCTGAGAAAATTTGTGAAAATGATGAAACAATGGTTTGGATCATGCTGGGGAATGCAATCGCTGACTCTTGCAACCAAGTTCCGAACCTCCAGCTGTTCGCCTTTAGCATTGCGGCTGCTGAAAGCAAAAAACGTATTCATGGAGATGCCGAAGGGGCCGAAAGACTTCAGGATTATCCACGCCTTTCAAGGGTCTTACACACATGCAGCCACCCGCGCAATTAGTGCCTAGGTATCCAAGCAGAGCAAAGGTTGACATATGTTTTTGCAAATTATGTGCACACGTTCCTCCCAAGTGCCTTGTAATTGGCTTCCTAGGCAAGGATTACACAACGAGGATCCTGAGCAACCTTTTGCGGTGTCCAGCCATCACTAGTCTGCCTGCCGCCGAACAATTCTGCATGAATTTTTCCAAGGCTCTCTTTGTGTTTCTCTAAGTGTTTAGTTCTTCTCAATTTCCTGCTAATCTCATGCCATTTGATAATTTGATCCTAGAGCGTATACAGATGGTCAAAAGGACTTAGTGGTTTGTTTCGAGGAAGCAATCTGATTGTCAAAGCCATTGTTCAGTTGGCCCAGGTCATCTTTAATGTTCTATTGAGCTGACATGTCGACATCCCCTGCTGCATCGGTAGCTGGAAGGGGCTTCTAAGACCATATCCAACAATCCGCTGGATCTTCTGGGTTACTAAGCATTCAGGTTTTCTAAAGATTTGAATCAACTATATTTATATTATATGATATATATATATCTGAATCTATATCTATATATATATAAATACATAAATAAATAAATAAATACAAACGTAAATATAATACACCAATATTTATGAAATTATATATATATATCCATATATATTTATATAATCAAATATATATATATATATATATATTCATATATATATATACATATATATTTTTTGATATATATATATGCATATATATACATATTCATATATATATATTTATATTTATATTTATATATATATAAATATATATATATTTATATTTATATTCATATATATATATATATACATACATATATAGATATATATATATTCATATATATATATATTTCTCTATATATTCGTATGTATATATAAATATATATTTTTAGATAGATAGATGAATATATATATATAATATAATATATATAATATATATAATATATATAGATATGTGTGTGTGTGTTTGTGTAAAGTTGGCCTGTGTGGCAGCACCCAATGCACCATCATTAGCACCATCATTTTCCCTTATTGAAATTGGCTTCTGGGTTTATCTACCATCATTGCTTCCCTGCAGATGCCAAAGAAAATATGACCCAGAGATAGACAAAGCTGAATATCACCCCAACCGAACTAATTTTATATAATATATTATAATTATATATATATATAATTCTATTATGGGATTGCCAACCCTTCAAGAGCATATAAGCCTATCAGCTCTTGAGATCCTTTGTCAAAATCCCACAGGTGTACCATCCTCCTGGGGTCATGTTTGTGGTATGCGCCATTCATGCAGGCTTGGCAAGTACTTCTTGAAGTTGGCAAAGAATGCAAATGGCGATATGGGTCTTGCGGAATCCTGTATTTCATTTTTCAAGACCACAGGAGGTGTGGGGACAAGAAGGGCTTTTCTCCCACCGAAGACAGCTGCTCTGAGAAATGTTCAGAAAGGTGGTCGTTCCAAGTCCAAAGGTCCACAGTCCAAGAAGCTTGCACCTTGCCTGTTTGGGAACGTCCACCACTGCTTTTGTACCAGTAGTACTGCTCAAGGATGCGGCAGAAGTTTCCCAAAATAGGAAACTTATAGGAGCTGTTGGTTGTTGTGAAGCACTGATGGCAAAGTGAATCCACTGATGGACCGAAAGATGGTTGGAATGTCGAATTTTCCATCTGTCTATCTATTTATTATCTATCTATCCATCCATCCATCTATCTATCCTTCTTTTCTGTCTACCCCATCCATCTCTGTCTATGCAACCGTCCATCTGTCATCCTGTTTACGTCTATGTGTCCATCTGTCTATCTTGCTCTCTACTTCTCTCTTTCGAGATCTGTCCATTTCCTTGTCTCTCTATCTGTCTGTCCTCTTGTGGTCTATGCATCTATCTAGCTGTCTATCTACCTCATCCAGCTTTCCATTCTATCAGCTTAAGTGCCAAAGCATTTCGCCCATCCATCTATCTAGGTCTTCATTTTTGCATCTGGACAGTTCAACAACAAGCAAGCAGGTAACATTTGCACAGACAAGATACAGAACAAACAGACCTTTGGTTTCAATTGTGGTGCAACACCCATACCTAGACCACACTCATGTTGACTGACATGTCTGTCCCCTGTAGATCACCGGTTACACCAACAAGTCCAAAACATAGGCTCCCCATACTTTTGCTTGCAAATTCCTTTGACATGTGGAAAGTAATTGAGACACAGTCAAAAATGAAAAGCCAGCTACACCTGCCAAATTGCCAAAAATTCTATGAAGATTCTTCAAAATTTGAACTTGACAGTGTCAAAACGCAATTATTCTGTGAGACTTCCTCAAGGTTTGAATGTGGCAACGTCAAAAACAAAGCAGTTCTGCATGACGTCCTGCCATTTTGAATGCGGCAACGGCCAAAAAAAAATTCATGCTGCGAGACTTCCTCAATTTTCGAAGTTGACAACAACAAAAATGAAGCAATTCTGCTAAACTTCCTTCAAATATGGATAATTGAGTGCAGAGCTGATAGCCTTGTGCCAATGCGTTTTGCAATTTTTCTGATCTATGTATCTAAAGTATTGTGCCTGCTTAGATATTCTATATTTTGTGGGCAGTGATGTTGACAGTGCTGCTAGACTTCTCCAACTTGATCCTTCAATGACTAGTTCTGACCCTTGGGAATGAGCTGTCCTGGAATTCACGCTTGCAAGGGTAAAATGTAGGCATTGAAAGGTGCCAGCCCAGTCTGGCCCCCAATATCAGATGTCCAGCCGCTTCCATGACTGGGCGCCCCTTCTACTGCCATTTGAAGGCTGGTGGGATGCATGGCTGTTAGCCGTGCTGTGTATAAGTAACTTGATTGATTATATAATATCAGATTGCAGCATTGATGGCTTCAATGAAACTCTTGCATCGGTTTCTGGCAGCCACTGATCTCTTTCTTGTGTCTCCCTATGGCTCAAGCGCTCTCCCTTGCAAGTGGTTCCAGGTCTACGCTCCACGGTCCCTCGTCCATGGCTCGTTGGCTCAAAGGTGTGCCAACAAGAAGGCTCTGGAAGAAAAACCAAAGTACCTGAAAAATCCCAAAGAAAAAGATCTGGACCAGTGAGCAAGGTTGCGCAGGCAGGCCTAGTGATTCCAAAGGCGCGAAGAGCTTTTGCCCTCTTTTTGAAGGAGAGGTCTTGTGTCAAGCCAGGAGCTTCCAAGTTGGAGTTTGCAGCTGAAATGAAAAAACTTGGAAAAATTTGGTCTTCCCTCGGGGATGCAGAAAAAGCACCATACCAAGACCAAAGCAATGCCGAGTTTCTGGCCCGACGCACTGCTTTGTTGCAGATGGGGGTCCCCTTGCGACGCATCACTTAAACAGCTGCAGAGCAAAAGGAGAGCCATCCGCAGCTGCATGATCCTGAGCCCGCTGCTGGTGCCATGGTGAAGCTCGGGGTGCAGTATGAGATCAAAACCATTCTGGGTGAAGGCACATATGGAAAAGTGTTTGCCGGCAGATGCCGGTATGGTAGCCCTTGTGCCCTGAAGGTATTCAGTGGCCTCCATGCCCGGGTGGAATGCCAGCAAGAGGTTCAGAGCTACCAGTTCTTAGATGAGAAGCTGAATGTGAAGGAGCGCAGGTTCTCTCCTATGCTGCTTGATGCCGATCATTGTGGCGAACCAAGGCCTTGGATGGTATTGGCACTTGGTCGGCCAAGCTTGACGAATCGGTTGGGATCAGGAAAATTGAGCCCTGACATGGTGAGCATTGTTGCCAATCAGCTGCAAAGTGCTTTGCGTATCCTTCATCAACAGGCTTCATTTCTACATCTCGATGTCAAACCGTCCAACTGCCTGTGGCTGGAAGAGATTCAGCTCCTTCAGCTTTGCGACCTCGGCATGGCGGAGGTTCAGATGTCTGTGTCTGCCCAGCATCAAGCTTTGGGCCTGAAGGGCCATCATGGAAAAGTGGTTGAGCAGCCCAGATTACAGGCATACGTGACAGCCTTGTACAGGCCACCTGAATTGTTCAACCTCCAGAATGCCCAGCTGTGCACATTGCAGAAGCTGCTTTCTCCTGCTGTCGACATGTGGAGCTACGGCTGTGTCGTTTATGAGGCAGCAACTGGGAAGCCGCTTATGAAGCTTGCGAAGCCAGTGAATGCAAGCGCTCAGCGAGGTGTTGCTGAATGGTGCCAACACTACAAACAAATGTCAGGAAAGGGCTACCAGAAAATGCTAGGGCAAAATTTCAAGACTTGCTTTCCAGCCCGCTTGAGTGTGCATGACTGCTGGGCCGAAATAATTTTGAATGCCTGCGCTCCTGAGCCAATGTTGAGGCATTGGAAGCAGGCAGTAGTTAAAAGTGTTTAAAGGGGGTTTGATCCATGGTCCACCGGTCCATGGCTTGCATTGGTCCATGGTCCTCGGTCCATCTAGGTTCAAAGTAGGGAAGACATCACAGCGCAACGCTGTGCAGGGGCGAAAAAAGGAACGGACAGCTTAAAACTTGATCTTCAAAATGTCAACTCAAAACGTCAACTCAACCTTGAAACTTTGATCCGTCGAAAATCAATAGTTATCAAATTTTTGAGGGTTGAAATTGGCTTTCATTTCACTCAATTCACTTATAAGAGATAATTTTTCAGATTGGATAAGATTCAGCTTTAATTAATGCATGTATGTATGTATGTATGTTTGTATGTATGTATGTTTGTATATATATATGTTTGTATGTATGTATGCATGTTTGGTGATGTATTTTGTAATATTTAAAGTATTTAAAGATGCTTTTTTTTCGAGTAAATCGAAAATAAATGATTGTTGCATGCACCTTCCAGGTGAGTTGAATTTTTGGCCAGAATCGATTTTGATCGATTACGTGTGAAAAAGCTGTTTCGCAACTCTGGGGAACAGGGTTGCCTTAATATTTTTCGGGGACCCTGGAATACTCACCAAATTATATATTATATAAATATAAAAAACCACTATAATTTAACTATATATTTGATATATAATATAATAATATATATTAAATTAAATATAATAATAATATATTATTATTTATATATATATATATAATATTTATTTATAAAATAATTATATTTAATATATATATTAATATATAATAATAAAAAAAATAAAAAATAATTTATTAAATATTTAAATAATTTTTCTTATATATATAATTTTTATGTTGCTTATTTATTATATATATAATTTTTTAATATATATATATATAAAATTTAATATTATATATATATATTTAAAATCTTCATATTAATTAATATATATATATATATTTTTTATTTAATATATTTATATATTTATTAAATATAATTTTATTTTAAATAATTAATATTTATAAATATTTAATATTTAAATTTATAATTTTAAATTTAATTAATTAATTTTAAAATAATTTTTTTTTTTTTAATAAAAAACAATAATTTTCTTTTTTTTTTTGAAATTTATTTTTAAAAAA
>Ga0126342_10015042_pt1 | contig 13594 bp, 4 predicted proteins | sample Cyp1metagenome_FD_92528 | JGI IMG/M metagenome (GOLD analysis project Ga0126342, IMG submission 92528) | Coral microbial communities from Lord Howe Island, Old Settlement Bay, Australia - Cyphastrea 1 metagenome | ecosystem: Host-associated > Invertebrates > Cnidaria > Coral ...
TGCTACTCGCGGAATTGCTGCTAATCTTGAGCCATGCGGAGTGCGCATGAGAGATATGAATTAAGTGTACATGTCAACATGCATGACTGCATTGTGTAGACACGTAAACAAAAAGAAATCACAGGGGGGGGGGTACGGGGTGACGTATCTATTACGGACTTTCGACCCCCCTCCAAATGTAAATCTTCCGGGGCTCGGTTTTGGGGGGTCTAACATACTGTACACAGAGCCTTCCCCATCGGGAAAAAATACGAAGGGGTCAAAATTGTTGCTTACATTTTTTGAACGTCCCCCATGCTTACACCCAACGGAAAGGGTGGTGATTCTACGGATAAAAACCCCACTTATATCACTGGCTATCTCAGGAACCTAAATTGGAGGTACCTACTATATATAAGGCCTATGTAAGGCCTATGTAAGGGAATATCCCTAGAAAATATAGCCTTATATGGTACAGTACCTCCATTTTAGGATCCTGAAATTCCCATTGATTATAGATGGTTTGGATGGTGTTCCTCTTGAAAACAGGTTCCTTACCGATTCTGGCAACCCCTGCGCGCATTTTTGGTCGGCCACAGGCCGAAACGGTGATGGAGAGACCTCTGCACTCCTTAATCGCTACATGAGCAGCAGCCAAAAATTTGGCTTTGAACCCTCCATTATAGTCTGTTATAAGATACAGTCCCATATAGAACCCAATGAAGTCTAATCAAAACGACCATGATATCCTGATAATTGCTGGTTTTTGCATGTTTTTGCCATATTTGCTGGTAACTTGGAAGATCGTCAAACTCTAGAGATACGGACAAAAATACGGACCCGCAAATGTTCGGTTCTGTAGGCGCGTGTTTTTTTTGTATTACTGTAGATTCCCATCTTGCAGGTAATTTCACCCTCTTTTTGGCCAATGCTCACTGTTCAGCTTGGAGCTGCCAAGAACTCGTCTCAAGGAAAGCTCTGCCAACTTACTGAAGGTTACCCTTGGCTAATCCCATGCCCCATTCAAAAAAAATGCTTGTCATCTCAACCAAGCATCCCTGATTCTGTTTGGTTGAAAAAACAACACAAATTTGAAACCCCAACCAGTGATGGATATGTTTGGAATCCCAAGATTGGCCCAATCTAGCTTGGCGTGCTGGAAACATCCGCCATGGTTACTAACATCAAATAGTCAATGGATTGGTTTAAGGAACAAATTCCAACAAACCTCCTTTTCTGACCATCAGATATCCCGGCTTTCTATGTCCTACAGAGGTTCGACAAAACCTGCAGCATTGACATCTTCACCAATGGAAGTCACGTCCCACGCGTAACAGGAAAATCTGACCACTACCTACTACCATCGTCATACACCTAACACCGTTTTCATGCGGAGTGCTTTTTGGCAGGTTTTCTTGGGTCATTCAAGATGATTTATATGGAAAATTGACAAAAAGATTTCAGAAAATCCAGGGTTCCTACCCTAAAATATCGATGAGACGATCCTTAAGCGACCCCACAGCACATTAACTGTTCCAGTTTTGAGATCGCCCGCTTGGAATGATGACCCCCAGGACCCAGGACCCGAGTTTTTTGGGGAAAAAAGCTGGGTTTCCTCCAAATTGTCCCGATCATCATTCTGTTCAATGCTTTATGCCTGACCAGTTTATGGGGATCCATATTTGCCTTCAGGTGCGTCTATCGATCCTGGCTGACGCCCCTTTTCATCCAAATCCACCAGAGTTGGCCCATACCTGCTACTCTGGTAGCACACTTAGTGTCCAAATCCAAAAAAAAAACAGTTTTTTTTAAGGTCATGGGCAAAAAACATCTGGCTAGATTATCATATATCACTAACCTGAATCTTGAGGGCATAAAAGGGGATGATTCCCCTATAAAAACCATGATGAACCAGGGCTCGGGAGAACAGGCTTCGGTCATTTTCCGGACACCGGATTTCCATAGCCCAAAGATCACTCACGGCCCCTGCTTTTTAACTCACGGGACCCGTAAGGGACTTACAGGAATACAAGTTTTCAAACAGATGGAGAGAACAGATAGCAATAGAAACTGGATGAAAAACATCCATCTAGAATTGGGTTTCGAATGAGGATATCACCCAAAAAAAATGCCATGGTGGACGACAAGAATTGGACAAATGACTCATGGTGGACCAACCATGATGAGAAGGAAAGCAACCAAACGCCCAATGTCGGAGACGCGTCATCCAACCTTTATCGTATTTCATCTCAAACCCAAAATCCAGTACAGTGAATATATGTGTGAACAAAAAAAGAACTAAGTAGTACCATTATTAAAATTAGATATACCCATTGATTCCCTAGATTTATCATGATTTATCCAGAAATTCCATATCAACAAACGGGTCACTTGGCGAAATCAAAATCCATCGGGGGATCTGTCGGCTACGCCGCGCAGGCTGGGCTTCGCTATGCCGCTTCGCTTCACAGCTCGGCGGTCACCGGCTGCGAGCGATTGAGGCCGAAGCCGAAACTTGAGGCGATCACGCCTCAGTAGCAGCCCCGAACTGGGCCGGGTCCATTCACGTTGCGAAAAAGGCGACCTAAAAATACGAAGAAATTGGAGAAATGGGAAAATCCCATCGTAAATGAAGACGTTTCCAGATTTCGCCATGTTTCATGACCAGTAGAATTTCCGACTTGGGAATAAGGACAACCTGGGTTTGTCTGAAAATAGTGTTCCCAAAAAAAAATGGATGGTGTGTATCTGTTCATTCATATTCCCCATTAAAACATATTAACAGTGTCATTTTTGGGGTGACTATTTTCAGACAAACCTATATGGATGCAACCAAAAGTGTTTTACACACTAATCAACAAGCAAACCCCTATTAATCAATCCAAAAATGAATAATTCATAGTCCCTATTCTAGTCCGTCCCTATTCTAGTCCCTATTTCAAAGATCATTGACTATAATTATTCCAATGATCAAAAATAGAATTCCAACGACTATTGTGGATTACTATATGGAATAAACGTTTTAGAAAAAAAAAATCGGGACTGGAATGATTATTCCTATGATTTGATTATGGACTATAATTCTAGTCCCCAGAAAACCAAAAACTGTAGTTCCTAGAGCCATTAGAGTTCATGATCTCCATTAGAATAACTCATGTAACCCCATGAAATAGACCACTACGACTAATATAATCGCATCAAAATGACTCTATATCATATATATATATATATATAAATGTCTATATATATATATAATCTCCCTAAAAGTCATTATATCATTAAGTCAATATACCTCCTCCCCAAGGCCCCACAAGTCGCCCGACCAAATGCTTGGCCAAAGGCCGTTTGCCTCGGGTTTTTGACCCACGTATGTTTGTCTGCCTGCCTGCCTGCCTGGATGTATGTATGTAAAAGGACGCCTCCAACATCCACGAGTTGATGGCATAGCGAGGTTGGCCTGGCTTCGGTCATCCAATAAATCCAGTATCCATTCATGTTAAGATTTATCCCCATTTTTGGCTCAAACTCATTGCCAACATGCAAAGAGTTGGATAATCCCACAGTTGCCATCGTTTTTTGCGTCCAAAACGCAGGATTTTCTCCCCACCGGGCCATCCACCGGGCACGGGTCCCCGCTGGGTCCCCGCACTCCGCCGAGCGGTACCAGGTCCACCCGAAGCCCAAAGGCACCGCCAGGGTCAACGCCCAGATGCCCATGCGCATATTCTGCCGGTGCCGGTGCTGCAGATGGGCCCTGGGGATTAGTTTTTAAAAATATGGTGAGTAACTGGGTTGTAGATATCATCAATCAGTTGGGTTGCCAGTTACTGAGAAGCTAATTCCAGAGCCCATCTGAGCAAGATGTTTGGTGGATTTGGTGAAAATGGGGCATTCCCACCACCAAAATGAACATATTTGAATGGAAAAAATGATCGTTTCCCGAAATGAGTTGAGGGTACCAAATTTTGAGGACCCAAATATGTCACCATGGATCAAAACCACTAGAATCCTGCGGGTTTTCGTATGTAAATAGCTGGGAGACTTCTGGATCTTCATCCCCCAGTAACATGGGATAAAAGGTGTTTGATCCATCAGCGTCGCCAGGGATCTGGATGTAAATGGCGATGATTCCTCTCATCCGATTCCCAGCTCATCCAGTTGCAAATATGGATCAATCTTTCTGTGGGATCTAAGTTTGAAACAAAATGGAGGCCGGGCCAGCGTCTTGTCTATGGCAAGAAAACACCCCTGAAAAATGTCCAAAAGCCAAAGCACCGTGGGTATACCATGGGAAAAATGTATGGGATATGTTCAACATGACAATGGCACTGAAAACCCGGAGGATTTGCCAATAATGTTCTGAAGCCACTGGATGGTGGCAGGGTTACTCTATCCTTAGACGAAACCGTTGTGGGTCAGCAAGGATGGGGTTCTACTATTAAATACTGTAAATATTATTAGATTATTACTGTAGTTTGGGAAGAGGAGTCTTCAATCATCCCAATAAAATAAGGTTTATTGTTGTAGTCTTTTTGGCATATGATTTTACTTAGTACAAGTTTCGAGAACATGCCCCTTGCTTGTGAAAAAATGGTATCCCGCAAGGGCATGCGAAACCCCTTAACAAATCGTCTACCTTCGACCTTTCTCTCAATGATACTGTGGATGGAAGAAATCCTGCACCAGTTGATAGGTGGTTTATCCCATTATTTATAGGGTTTCAACCATCCAAGAGGGTGCAGGATTTCTTCCACCCACCGTATTTCTCTTGAATAATCTTCAATTTTTAATCAATGGAGAATTGAGAAAAAGAGAAATACATTGGTGGTCATTGGGATACATTGATATGTTCTCGATGATATACCTTTACTCAATGTTTCAGTTTGGTGGTCTTGAATTTTGAATCCATCTCCAGTTGGTAAAGAAGCTACCACAATAGCTGGATAGTAAAAAAATACATGGAAAATCCAAAAAAAATAGATGATTTGGGGGAAACCCCCATTTTAGGAGACCTGTATTTCTGTGAATTTATGGTGAATTGTTTCCTGCCCCGGGGGGTCCGTGTTTCACACCACGTTTCGCCCGTTGCCCCCGGGGTTTCAGACTCGCTGCCATCTGCTCAAGCGCTCAGCCTGAGCCCATCCCATATATCGGTTGAAGATGGTTCCCTAGTTATCCTAGTTGGGTAAAGAAACCAAACACAACAAATAAAAAACATGAAGTTTCCGGATTCATCTGGATCAATGTTGTTGAGTTTTGTTGAGATATTTTACTGTTTATGTCTCGAAAGGCGACGGTCATCCGGGAACGATGCTCACTTCGTATATGGCAATTGCTCGAGATCATTCAAAAAAGAAAAGATACAATGGTAGAGACTATCAAATGCGTACCTCCATGTTCAAGCCATCAGTTCATGAGATCCCCAAAATAATAGAAACATTTTTGTGTTACTGTACTGATGTTGTTTTGATTTTCGTTCTCTTTTGCGGACCCTGTAGTCTTATCATAGACCCGCAAAAAAAAGTGGGGGCTTTACTGGGTTAGGATGACTTCAGCAACCAAAATTGCAAGATTCGCCAACATTCACCAACAATCAAAAAAAAAAACTAATGTTTGTAAAACAACAATAAACCATCCCCAGTCATCACCATTTTGATAGGTGGTATAAACCATTCTCAGTCGTGGATGGTTTATCAAACCATTGTTTTTCCCACATTAAAAGCAAACTTTCGCCGTCCGAAGACTGTGCGCCCGAACACGCTTGAGGCGCAGTTGATGCTCAATCGTCCTTTCATGACCTCAAGAAAGGATCTAAATACCAGAAAATAAACCCCAGACCGAGGATTTTAATCTGTACTTTCGATTGAAGTGTACCCTGACTTTTAAGATCGAAAATTTGGGGAAATAAAACAATTCTACTCTCGAATTGGAGAATAAACAGCCACTTGGAGTATGCCAGTGAACACCTTCCCCGATTTGAAGGAACAATGTACGGTTGAAACCCAGTAAAAAAAAAAAAAAACATCGTTTCCTCTTGATGTGCCTTCAACCGAATGAGGGACAATAACAAAGTTTGTGCCCTCACAAACCACCACATATGATACCAACAATCACTGGGGATGCCAGCCACCCTTCAATATATTTTGGACAAGAATTGCAGAAGGTACAACCAAAATGAATGTTTTGCACAAGTGAATCTTCAATTTGTTCGGTGATTCAGCGAAAAAAACCCAGGTTTTTCGACGAATCTCAACAGTTTTGGCATCTTGGGTACTCTACCCAGCAAATATTGGGGAACAGTTTTGGAGAATCCTACGTCACCCTCCGGAAATCTGGGAGATCCAGAAAAGAGGAAGCTGACCAAACAAAGGGATGTTTTCACAACAAATAAAGGAAGGAAATCAACAAAATGCAACCAAAGGGGAAACTCATTAGATTTGTTTATCATGGTAGGGTCAAAACATGGTACATGGTTTATGGTCATCCCATGCCATGGGAATCAGAACATGCCATGAGTTTGTAGATTCTGAAAATGGATGACCATCTCCCAATCTACCAGAATTCAATCCAATTTGGATATATCAAGATAGGTTGGATGTATACATCATCAATCCACTCTCCCAAGATTTTTTGGATTATGGCGGTTTCCTAAAATGGGGCTAACCCTGTTCATCATCCGTTTCCAGATCGGATTTTACATGAAAATCGACTACCTTCCGGATCCCCCATTGAAGTGGAAACCTCATTGAAAAGTCATTCAACAATCCCAGAAATCCCCACATAATTCCCATATAATTCCCATTTGTATATATATATATATATATATATATACAAATGGGAATTATATGGGAATTATGTGGGGATTTCTGGGATTGTTGAATGACTTTTCAATGAGGTTTCCACTTCAATGGGGGATCCGGAAGGTAGTCGATTTTCATGTAAAATCCGATCTGGAAACGGATGATGAACAGGGTTAGCCCCATTTTAGGAAACCGCCATAATCCAAAAAATCTTGGGAGAGTGGATTGATGATGTATACATCCAACCTATCTTGATATATCCAAATTGGATTGAATTCTGGTAGATTGGGAGATGGTCATCCATTTTCAGAATCTACAAACTCATGGCATGTTCTGATTCCCATGGCATGGGATGACCATAAACCATGTACCATGTTTTGACCCTACCATGATAAACAAATCTAATGAGTTTCCCCTTTGGTTGCATTTTGTTGATTTCCTTCCTTTATTTGTTGTGAAAACATCCCTTTGTTTGGTCAGCTTCCTCTTTTCTGGATCTCCCAGATTTCCGGAGGGTGACGTAGGATTCTCCAAAACTGTTCCCCAATATTTGCTGGGTAGAGTACCCAAGATGCCAAAACTGTTGAGATTCGTCGAAAAACCTGGGTTTTTTTCGCTGAATCACCGAACAAATTGAAGATTCACTTGTGCAAAACATTCATTTTGGTTGTACCTTCTGCAATTCTTGTCCAAAATATATTGAAGGGTGGCTGGCATCCCCAGTGATTGTTGGTATCATATGTGGTGGTTTGTGAGGGCACAAACTTTGTTATTGTCCCTCATTCGGTTGAAGGCACATCAAGAGGAAACGATGTTTTTTTTTTTTTTTACTGGGTTTCAACCGTACATTGTTCCTTCAAATCGGGGAAGGTGTTCACTGGCATACTCCAAGTGGCTGTTTATTCTCCAATTCGAGAGTAGAATTGTTTTATTTCCCCAAATTTTCGATCTTAAAAGTCAGGGTACACTTCAATCGAAAGTACAGATTAAAATCCTCGGTCTGGGGTTTATTTTCTGGTATTTAGATCCTTTCTTGAGGTCATGAAAGGACGATTGAGCATCAACTGCGCCTCAAGCGTGTTCGGGCGCACAGTCTTCGGACGGCGAAAGTTTGCTTTTAATGTGGGAAAAACAATGGTTTGATAAACCATCCACGACTGAGAATGGTTTATACCACCTATCAAAATGGTGATGACTGGGGATGGTTTATTGTTGTTTTACAAACATTAGTTTTTTTTTTTGATTGTTGGTGAATGTTGGCGAATCTTGCAATTTTGGTTGCTGAAGTCATCCTAACCCAGTAAAGCCCCCACTTTTTTTTGCGGGTCTATGATAAGACTACAGGGTCCGCAAAAGAGAACGAAAATCAAAACAACATCAGTACAGTAACACAAAAATGTTTCTATTATTTTGGGGATCTCATGAACTGATGGCTTGAACATGGAGGTACGCATTTGATAGTCTCTACCATTGTATCTTTTCTTTTTTGAATGATCTCGAGCAATTGCCATATACGAAGTGAGCATCGTTCCCGGATGACCGTCGCCTTTCGAGACATAAACAGTAAAATATCTCAACAAAACTCAACAACATTGATCCAGATGAATCCGGAAACTTCATGTTTTTTATTTGTTGTGTTTGGTTTCTTTACCCAACTAGGATAACTAGGGAACCATCTTCAACCGATATATGGGATGGGCTCAGGCTGAGCGCTTGAGCAGATGGCAGCGAGTCTGAAACCCCGGGGGCAACGGGCGAAACGTGGTGTGAAACACGGACCCCCCGGGGCAGGAAACAATTCACCATAAATTCACAGAAATACAGGTCTCCTAAAATGGGGGTTTCCCCCAAATCATCTATTTTTTTTGGATTTTCCATGTATTTTTTTACTATCCAGCTATTGTGGTAGCTTCTTTACCAACTGGAGATGGATTCAAAATTCAAGACCACCAAACTGAAACATTGAGTAAAGGTATATCATCGAGAACATATCAATGTATCCCAATGACCACCAATGTATTTCTCTTTTTCTCAATTCTCCATTGATTAAAAATTGAAGATTATTCAAGAGAAATACGGTGGGTGGAAGAAATCCTGCACCCTCTTGGATGGTTGAAACCCTATAAATAATGGGATAAACCACCTATCAACTGGTGCAGGATTTCTTCCATCCACAGTATCATTGAGAGAAAGGTCGAAGGTAGACGATTTGTTAAGGGGTTTCGCATGCCCTTGCGGGATACCATTTTTTCACAAGCAAGGGGCATGTTCTCGAAACTTGTACTAAGTAAAATCATATGCCAAAAAGACTACAACAATAAACCTTATTTTATTGGGATGATTGAAGACTCCTCTTCCCAAACTACAGTAATAATCTAATAATATTTACAGTATTTAATAGTAGAACCCCATCCTTGCTGACCCACAACGGTTTCGTCTAAGGATAGAGTAACCCTGCCACCATCCAGTGGCTTCAGAACATTATTGGCAAATCCTCCGGGTTTTCAGTGCCATTGTCATGTTGAACATATCCCATACATTTTTCCCATGGTATACCCACGGTGCTTTGGCTTTTGGACATTTTTCAGGGGTGTTTTCTTGCCATAGACAAGACGCTGGCCCGGCCTCCATTTTGTTTCAAACTTAGATCCCACAGAAAGATTGATCCATATTTGCAACTGGATGAGCTGGGAATCGGATGAGAGGAATCATCGCCATTTACATCCAGATCCCTGGCGACGCTGATGGATCAAACACCTTTTATCCCATGTTACTGGGGGATGAAGATCCAGAAGTCTCCCAGCTATTTACATACGAAAACCCGCAGGATTCTAGTGGTTTTGATCCATGGTGACATATTTGGGTCCTCAAAATTTGGTACCCTCAACTCATTTCGGGAAACGATCATTTTTTCCATTCAAATATGTTCATTTTGGTGGTGGGAATGCCCCATTTTCACCAAATCCACCAAACATCTTGCTCAGATGGGCTCTGGAATTAGCTTCTCAGTAACTGGCAACCCAACTGATTGATGATATCTACAACCCAGTTACTCACCATATTTTTAAAAACTAATCCCCAGGGCCCATCTGCAGCACCGGCACCGGCAGAATATGCGCATGGGCATCTGGGCGTTGACCCTGGCGGTGCCTTTGGGCTTCGGGTGGACCTGGTACCGCTCGGCGGAGTGCGGGGACCCAGCGGGGACCCGTGCCCGGTGGATGGCCCGGTGGGGAGAAAATCCTGCGTTTTGGACGCAAAAAACGATGGCAACTGTGGGATTATCCAACTCTTTGCATGTTGGCAATGAGTTTGAGCCAAAAATGGGGATAAATCTTAACATGAATGGATACTGGATTTATTGGATGACCGAAGCCAGGCCAACCTCGCTATGCCATCAACTCGTGGATGTTGGAGGCGTCCTTTTACATACATACATCCAGGCAGGCAGGCAGGCAGACAAACATACGTGGGTCAAAAACCCGAGGCAAACGGCCTTTGGCCAAGCATTTGGTCGGGCGACTTGTGGGGCCTTGGGGAGGAGGTATATTGACTTAATGATATAATGACTTTTAGGGAGATTATATATATATATAGACATTTATATATATATATATATATGATATAGAGTCATTTTGATGCGATTATATTAGTCGTAGTGGTCTATTTCATGGGGTTACATGAGTTATTCTAATGGAGATCATGAACTCTAATGGCTCTAGGAACTACAGTTTTTGGTTTTCTGGGGACTAGAATTATAGTCCATAATCAAATCATAGGAATAATCATTCCAGTCCCGATTTTTTTTTTCTAAAACGTTTATTCCATATAGTAATCCACAATAGTCGTTGGAATTCTATTTTTGATCATTGGAATAATTATAGTCAATGATCTTTGAAATAGGGACTAGAATAGGGACGGACTAGAATAGGGACTATGAATTATTCATTTTTGGATTGATTAATAGGGGTTTGCTTGTTGATTAGTGTGTAAAACACTTTTGGTTGCATCCATATAGGTTTGTCTGAAAATAGTCACCCCAAAAATGACACTGTTAATATGTTTTAATGGGGAATATGAATGAACAGATACACACCATCCATTTTTTTTTGGGAACACTATTTTCAGACAAACCCAGGTTGTCCTTATTCCCAAGTCGGAAATTCTACTGGTCATGAAACATGGCGAAATCTGGAAACGTCTTCATTTACGATGGGATTTTCCCATTTCTCCAATTTCTTCGTATTTTTAGGTCGCCTTTTTCGCAACGTGAATGGACCCGGCCCAGTTCGGGGCTGCTACTGAGGCGTGATCGCCTCAAGTTTCGGCTTCGGCCTCAATCGCTCGCAGCCGGTGACCGCCGAGCTGTGAAGCGAAGCGGCATAGCGAAGCCCAGCCTGCGCGGCGTAGCCGACAGATCCCCCGATGGATTTTGATTTCGCCAAGTGACCCGTTTGTTGATATGGAATTTCTGGATAAATCATGATAAATCTAGGGAATCAATGGGTATATCTAATTTTAATAATGGTACTACTTAGTTCTTTTTTTGTTCACACATATATTCACTGTACTGGATTTTGGGTTTGAGATGAAATACGATAAAGGTTGGATGACGCGTCTCCGACATTGGGCGTTTGGTTGCTTTCCTTCTCATCATGGTTGGTCCACCATGAGTCATTTGTCCAATTCTTGTCGTCCACCATGGCATTTTTTTTGGGTGATATCCTCATTCGAAACCCAATTCTAGATGGATGTTTTTCATCCAGTTTCTATTGCTATCTGTTCTCTCCATCTGTTTGAAAACTTGTATTCCTGTAAGTCCCTTACGGGTCCCGTGAGTTAAAAAGCAGGGGCCGTGAGTGATCTTTGGGCTATGGAAATCCGGTGTCCGGAAAATGACCGAAGCCTGTTCTCCCGAGCCCTGGTTCATCATGGTTTTTATAGGGGAATCATCCCCTTTTATGCCCTCAAGATTCAGGTTAGTGATATATGATAATCTAGCCAGATGTTTTTTGCCCATGACCTTAAAAAAAACTGTTTTTTTTTTGGATTTGGACACTAAGTGTGCTACCAGAGTAGCAGGTATGGGCCAACTCTGGTGGATTTGGATGAAAAGGGGCGTCAGCCAGGATCGATAGACGCACCTGAAGGCAAATATGGATCCCCATAAACTGGTCAGGCATAAAGCATTGAACAGAATGATGATCGGGACAATTTGGAGGAAACCCAGCTTTTTTCCCCAAAAAACTCGGGTCCTGGGTCCTGGGGGTCATCATTCCAAGCGGGCGATCTCAAAACTGGAACAGTTAATGTGCTGTGGGGTCGCTTAAGGATCGTCTCATCGATATTTTAGGGTAGGAACCCTGGATTTTCTGAAATCTTTTTGTCAATTTTCCATATAAATCATCTTGAATGACCCAAGAAAACCTGCCAAAAAGCACTCCGCATGAAAACGGTGTTAGGTGTATGACGATGGTAGTAGGTAGTGGTCAGATTTTCCTGTTACGCGTGGGACGTGACTTCCATTGGTGAAGATGTCAATGCTGCAGGTTTTGTCGAACCTCTGTAGGACATAGAAAGCCGGGATATCTGATGGTCAGAAAAGGAGGTTTGTTGGAATTTGTTCCTTAAACCAATCCATTGACTATTTGATGTTAGTAACCATGGCGGATGTTTCCAGCACGCCAAGCTAGATTGGGCCAATCTTGGGATTCCAAACATATCCATCACTGGTTGGGGTTTCAAATTTGTGTTGTTTTTTCAACCAAACAGAATCAGGGATGCTTGGTTGAGATGACAAGCATTTTTTTTGAATGGGGCATGGGATTAGCCAAGGGTAACCTTCAGTAAGTTGGCAGAGCTTTCCTTGAGACGAGTTCTTGGCAGCTCCAAGCTGAACAGTGAGCATTGGCCAAAAAGAGGGTGAAATTACCTGCAAGATGGGAATCTACAGTAATACAAAAAAAACACGCGCCTACAGAACCGAACATTTGCGGGTCCGTATTTTTGTCCGTATCTCTAGAGTTTGACGATCTTCCAAGTTACCAGCAAATATGGCAAAAACATGCAAAAACCAGCAATTATCAGGATATCATGGTCGTTTTGATTAGACTTCATTGGGTTCTATATGGGACTGTATCTTATAACAGACTATAATGGAGGGTTCAAAGCCAAATTTTTGGCTGCTGCTCATGTAGCGATTAAGGAGTGCAGAGGTCTCTCCATCACCGTTTCGGCCTGTGGCCGACCAAAAATGCGCGCAGGGGTTGCCAGAATCGGTAAGGAACCTGTTTTCAAGAGGAACACCATCCAAACCATCTATAATCAATGGGAATTTCAGGATCCTAAAATGGAGGTACTGTACCATATAAGGCTATATTTTCTAGGGATATTCCCTTACATAGGCCTTACATAGGCCTTATATATAGTAGGTACCTCCAATTTAGGTTCCTGAGATAGCCAGTGATATAAGTGGGGTTTTTATCCGTAGAATCACCACCCTTTCCGTTGGGTGTAAGCATGGGGGACGTTCAAAAAATGTAAGCAACAATTTTGACCCCTTCGTATTTTTTCCCGATGGGGAAGGCTCTGTGTACAGTATGTTAGACCCCCCAAAACCGAGCCCCGGAAGATTTACATTTGGAGGGGGGTCGAAAGTCCGTAATAGATACGTCACCCCGTACCCCCCCCCCTGTGATTTCTTTTTGTTTACGTGTCTACACAATGCAGTCATGCATGTTGACATGTACACTTAATTCATATCTCTCATGCGCACTCCGCATGGCTCAAGATTAGCAGCAATTCCGCGAGTAGCA
>Ga0126342_10015043_pt1 | contig 13594 bp, 8 predicted proteins | sample Cyp1metagenome_FD_92528 | JGI IMG/M metagenome (GOLD analysis project Ga0126342, IMG submission 92528) | Coral microbial communities from Lord Howe Island, Old Settlement Bay, Australia - Cyphastrea 1 metagenome | ecosystem: Host-associated > Invertebrates > Cnidaria > Coral ...
AACTGTTTGTGACATGTTTTGGCCTCAAATATTGGGAAATACTGTGGTTTTCTCACCCATGACTGGAACTTAGAATGTCACATGTGCCGGCATTCTAAGATACCCCATTTGGCTGGCATTCTACGTTCAAACCACAAAATTTTGGAAAACTGGGCCGACATTCTAAGTTCCAGTCCGGCGGTATAATAGGATTTAAATGCTGCCTCTTGGGCAAACGATTGGATCTGCCGGCAGAGTTTTTTGTGACTATCTGAATCAATCTGAATCAAAACCTGCTATTATACTTATGTCACATATGTCATATTTTTATACCTCATTTTGGCGGGATGGCATCCCATTTACGAGCTATTTTGGTGTTATTTTGTTTTCACCCTGGCAGCCAGCTATCGCTCCAGGTACCACGGAGAAACCTGAGAAACCCGGGATGCCTGAGGAGCCTGAGGAGGAGGAACCTAAGGAACCTGAAGATGAAGTGAATCCGGACGAGGCGCTGATGGTTTAATCAGATATGCAAAGTGATGGAGGCATTTGCAATGATATTAATAGGGATAAGAATGGATTATGTAATTATATATAATACTCTAATGGTATATATATATAGTGTATAAGTATAGATAGCTAGGGATACATATAAGTTTGATCTAGCTTACAAGTGGTATATGACTTGGAATCATCCTTGTTACATACCATGTGAAATTAGTGACTAGTGTACCTGGGAGAGATATTTGCAAGGTGCATTATATGTTTGGGACCTCACAACCGCCTCACAGCAAATGATGGATGATAAGGATAATCACCAACAAATGCTTTTGTTCATCTTAAGTTGCTCAGAGGTGTAGGAACCATGCGATCACATCAGGGGACTATGAAGCTGAGATATAGGTGGATAGATGTGGATAGCAACAAGCAGAATGGGGAGGAAATGGATCATCATTTGGTGTGGGATGCAGAATAGCCAAAACACTGGTGCTTTAGTGACCACCCCAAAGTGTTGCAGAATTCACATGAACAAGGTACCGCCGCCCGTAGCGGACTCGGCCCTTTTTACCTGTGTTACTTTCAAGTGCAACGTCTCATTTGCAAAGTGCTTTGAGAACTTTGGGAACCATTTGCCACGAGGAATGGCGATGATTGTATCGCCATTTCCATTGGTAGACATAGTTCCAGATCTCAGCATTCAAAAGTTTGTTCTTCGCATTCTTTGTATGGACACTGTTTGGAATGACATCTTTACAGTAATCCCAACATTTGTCCAAAGTGCGTGCCAACTGTACACATATGTGAGACCAAGTCAAGAATGTGTGGAGCGTCGAAGATGTGAGCAAGTTGCACAGAGAGGTTATCACACCTCCACCCACCCCACCCGAAGATAGGTGAGATCAAGTAAGAAGACGTGTTGAGAGTAGCATCAAAGATGTGAGGAAGTGCACTGAGACGTTACCAGCCCCCCCCCCGCACAACACCTGAAGGTACGTGAAATCATGTGAAAAAGACGTGTGTGGATGCAGGCATAATTGCGCGTGAAACTTGTTGAAGTGTAGAAAAACAGCAAATTCACTGAGTCCGCTATGGGCGGCGGTAGCATGAACAAGCCACGGTACTAGTATAGTGGGATGAAAATTACTCAGCTTGATTCAATTTGGGTGTGTGTGTATATACACGAATTTGATGGAAAACTGAGGGAAGTGTCACAAACATACGACAACATGTAATGAACAGGCAATGAACGTATAGCGAACCGGTCCCACATTTGGGGGCCAGCTCGTTTTGGTTCTATTCAAAACCTGAATAGCTAATTTTCTTTTTACCTCAACGCGATGAAGGGGTTGATCCTCAAGTTGGCCACACTACAGATCATTGGCAGGAAGCTGGCGATGTGAATGAGAGACATACCTGCATACCGGCGGCCTGCTGCCCCACCTATTAATCTGCGTGCTTCCTCTTCACAATAGCCGAAGCACATTCTTAAAATCGTGACTATGTTTTTGTGGATTGTCAAAGATTTCAGTGATTTTCAGTGTATTTTGGGTTTGGCTGATAGAGCATCCTAAAATCCAGTGCTTGTTATCCTTTTTTTTTAATGTTAATCATTCAAGTTGCCAGTACTTGGGGTAAATCTACCGTTTCTGGAGAAGCCCAAATTCCCATATTGTTGACGACATCCACATGACATCCCAATATCATGGTTGATTTAATATGGTTAACTCCCTATAAGAACTGGGTATCCACCATATTTTGAGAAAACAAGGCCAAATGAGGATAGAATCCATATGGAGCTGTCCCAAATGGAAACCATGTCTTTCCGGTCGGAGAAAATCGCCAGGCAACTCCTGCGCCCATTCACCCAATCTGGGAACCACTCCCAGAGGACGGGATTTGTTCTGCAGTTCCGAGAAAACCATGACTGATTATTGATGACTTGCAGAGTTTGCACTATAATCATCTAAAGTCACTATACTGCAAGTAGACTTGTCCCATGTGAGCTTAGCAAAGGATCGAGATTCCCTTTTTTAATTTTGGATTGTGTTTTTTCCTCGGGCGGCGTCCCTGCTCTGGCCTGTTGGCTTTTGTGGCTTTTGTGGCTTTTGTTTTCTCAGTTTCTTAGCTTCTTTTTTCTGGCTGTTGTTGTTGTTGTTGCTGCTGTTGCTGTTGCTCTTCTTATTCTTCTTCTTCTTCTTCTTGTTCTTCTTGCTGTTGTTGTTCTTGTTTTTGTTCTTGTTGTTATGCTTCTTCTTGTTGTTGCTGTTGTTGCTGTTGCTGCTGTTGCTGCTGTTGCTGCTGTTGCTGCTGCTGGTGTTGTTGTTGTTGTTGTTGTTTTCAATGATGCTGCTGCTGCTGCTGTTGTTGCTGTTGTTGTTGCTTTTGATGCTGTTGCTGCTGTTGCTGTTGCTGCTGTTGCTGTTGCTGCTGCTGCTGCTGCTCTTGCTGCTCTTGCTGCTCTTGCTGCTGCTCTTGCTGTTGTTGTTGTTGTTGCTGTTGTTGTCGTTTTTGGTGTTGTTTTTGTTAATGTTGTTGCTGCTGTTGTTGTTGCTATTGTCGCTGTGGTTGCTGTTGTTGCTGTTGTTGCTGTTGTTGTTGTTGTTGCTGCTGTTGTTGCTGTTGTTGCTGTTGTTATTGCTGTTGTTGTTGTTGTTGTTGTTGATTTCTTAGTCTTCAGACTAAAGGATAATTACATTTTTTGAAAACCAACATCCAATAGTAGAATTCCCAGGAACAGGTTGAAAACACTCAATGAAACTATTTACACCCAACATGGTTGTGGCTGAACCTACGCTTTATGTGTTCACAAGGTGCATGTTGTGCATTGTATACATCACGAGGACAATATTCCACGTAACAGCATTGCATGTCAGAACAGCTAGATATTGTCATTCCGCTTTGGGGGGGAATCCAAGCTTGCACAATTGTAAATGCACTACTCTACATGAATAATGTATGTATATCATCATTCTACACATACGTACATACACATCTTCATAGTTTCTTATATGCGCACAGTGTATCCCTAAATAAACCTTGATGCAACCCTAAACAAATTATGAATAGATATTACTGTAAACCAACCTTGGATAATCTCAAACCAACCCCAAATAGACCCTAAACCAAGCTTAAATGGACCTCAAACCAGCCCAAAACAAACCCTAAACTCCTAGACCAACCCTTAAGAAACCCTAGGCAAACCCGAAATAATCTCAAGGCAAACCCTAAGTATAGTTTAAACCAACCGACAATAAGCCTTAAGCCAACCCCAAATAAATCTTAAACCAGCCATTACACCAACCCCAAAATCCCTGAAATTGCCGATATGCTGCTGCTATTGTGGTATCAACAAGGTAGAAAACAATTAAGTAACAATGAGAACAGGTTTCATGTTTCAACACGTGGCAAATACCATGCAAATTGCAGATTGTTGCGCCAAAATGTGGTAAATGCCATCATGCAAATAAAAAAAACTAAGTTTACGGTAAACATTATGCAAATAGTATTGTGCACTTGCTGGCTTCAAGATGTTGCGAATTCCTTGCCAGCAAGAGATCCAAGAACCAACATGTTGCAAATGGCGTTCGAATTAACAGTTTTTGCTCTGAAATGACGTCCATGTTGCAACAGCTTGTGGTTTGCACTATCCAAGACTGGTGCTTCAGGATGCAAATTGTGCGGAACCGGACACACAGTGCGGCGGTCAGTGGTACTATGGACCTACTTGCTGTTGGCACGCTCACGTTTGCTACAAGGCTCCCTGAAGCGAACTGCACACTGAAGCGGCGAGCTTCCATTTCGCACCATATACTTGAGGATTTTAGGGAATGACTTCCATGTTTGATTTTTTCTGAACACGTATTGACCCACTTGAACAAGTATGAACTTCAGTAAGGTTACAAAGTACTACAATTGTAGTGATGATCATGCAAATGTTCCACTGTTCCACGTGTTTCTGATTGTTTTTGTGGAGCATCGCATGTGACTTTTGGATGTCCTGTGGGTCCCAAAACATAGCCATCTCAAGATGTTCCAGCATATTCCAACGAACGGCTGGATGGTGTCCAGGGAATCTGATGCTACGAAATTTTATTACATCTTATTTTTTTGTTTTGAGTTTGGACATCCGATTTTTCATCCAGCTATTCGATCAACCGACAGTCGTCTCTCCATTGTCATTCTGCCAGGTCAACGAGTACTTCTCCCAGTGTATCACTGAGGCTCAAGCGGAGGACAAGAATTGTGATGGCACATCAATGTTGCTGTTTGGACAATAGCTATACAGTGTCATGTCATTGTTGGAACAATGGACACCAATGGGATTGATTCATCATTTCCGTTCATTCATCATATATAGAATCGATACATACATATATATAATATTATACAATATATATATATACTTGTGGCAATACGATAGAATTGGTAGTTGTTTTTGGTTTCAAACGCATGCAAAATCGCATTTTCCTGCTTGCGCAAAATCAGGAGCGTGAAAATGGCGGCGCAGAGACGACCACGACGACCACCACGACGAACTCAGACCCACAGGGCTGCCTTGTGGGCTATCAGTGCCTTTGTCCAATCTGCACCTGCTCTTATTGAAAATGGAACAAAATGCAGCCTTCTTTACGTACATAGATAATTGTATAAGAATGTATAGATACAATACATATATATAGATAGATAGATAGATAGATCACATATACAGATACACATATATTATCATACATTATCATGTATTCTATTTTTTTTATATTGTTTTATATGTTGACTTATATCATCACTTGATGCACTACCCCTTGCAAAGGGCGCTCGGAGATGGTCATTTCGCATGCAGCGTTTTCAGCGAGATGAATCCAATGGACATCGAAGATCTAAAAACAGTAGCCACTCTACTCGTGGATAGATGTGGAATTATGTGTGGAATTATGTGGATATGTGATTTATGTTGTGATTTATGATGATTTTGATGATGGATGTCTATTTTGATGTTGGATATTGTTAGTTTCTATGAAATTCCCAGCATCCGCATGGCCAACAGATCTTTCGGAGGCAATGCGGAGGCTGGGATGAAGTGAACAAGATGAACTACTCCGGACCCACCTGCTGCCATGCCGGCTTCGTCTGTATCAAGGTGCCACCAGCAATGGATCCATTCGGGTCCCTCGTTTCGATATGTCTTGTTCCAATGATGTAGATCTAGGGGGCTCAATCATAAGACAGCACCCATTCAGATCGACAATTGTTTGCATGGATTCTATTTTCACATGTTTTGCTTAATTACATATGTATAATATATATATAGATATACGTGTATTTATATATATACGTATATCTATATATACGTATATATATATATATGTATGTATGTATGTCTGTATGTATGTATACGTATATATTCGGCCGCTGGCAGTCTAGCTCATAGACCTCCCAATTTTGCCTCTTAGAGAGTGACTGCCTTGTTAGCTTGCGCAGGTTGGCACCTTCTTCTCCCAGTGCACACCAACTGTGACTTGTCTGAGATTCATCACTGTGAAGGACTTGAGCCCACCACTGTGATGCAAGGAGAAGGATGGGCCCTTCACGCCCTACGAGCCAACCAAGGCACTCCAGGCCACGGGGGAAAGGCCCTGGGCTCTGCCAGTGGCTTCAATGCATCAAATTCAATCTTGTTTTGGGTAATTAATCCCTTCCCCCTAATATATGTATATATGAGAGAGAGAGAGAGTGGTTTGTATATATATATATATATATATTATAAATGTATTGGATCTATTTATGAATTGGGATCACGTATTGGTGGTATTTGATATCGATGGGGTGGGATAATTGTTCACTAAACCATTGGACCTGATTGGAAAATTATTGAGACTTCCTTTGGTGTTTAACCGTTTTGCTTGAGAGGAGCAGGCTATCATCAGCCTATCATTTGGAGAAACATCCGTAGAAATCAATTCGATATAATGAATCAGTAATTAATTACAATCCACATAAATCCAGATAAAAATCAATATCAATTCACATGAAATCCATGTAAACTCAGAAATCAAACTTCTGAATCCCATGTTCCCCACACGAAGATTTCGTAGGAGCCCAGCAATGCAACAGAGCTCACCTTCTATGTCTACCGTGCTTCTTCGGAGGAGGCCGTGGGTAATCTTTGTTGATGTTGATTTGTTTTGCCATCTCTCTATTTACTTATTGGTATCTTATTGGTATCTGTATGTATCTGTTGGTATCTATTGATATCTATCGGTATCTATGGGTTGGCCCTCTTATCCTCAGATGTTCATATTCTCAAATGAAGATTCCCAGCAGTTTCTGGAATTCGTGGGCGGCCCGGTGGCCTGGTGAAGATTGGTGAAGCACCATATGGGACGGCCAAATCAGGACTGTCGAAATTTGTTTGTTGGATCTTGCTGATTATTTGCCAAAATAGATCAAAATAGCCTAAGTAGTTCATGAATCATCCTCATACTCGATATATCTCGATATATCTCGATATGTTTGAAGTCGATTGCCGTCGGCCCATCGGCTTCGGGTTACGCAGGGCGACCAGTACCTTGACAATATCAACGTGGGAAATTTGGCTGGCACCTTGTGGTACATTCACAACGAGGCCCGCGATGAGTCTAAACAACCAGTGTGTGGGTGCCCACAAGCAACACCAGGCATGAAGGAACTGTTCTGCATCGTTTGCCAGGTGGTGTTTGAGCGACCACGAAAGTTCAACATCTCCAAGCTCATCCGGTACAAGAGCCTCAGCGGTTTCATCAGGAATAACCTCCAAATCCATAGTTTGTGTGCTGGTATGGGTTATTATGAGTGTTGTCATCATTTGTTGGATATTCTTAGTGTGCAATATGGCCCTTTCATCATGTGTACTAAAGTCAGATTTGTTCATAAGACTTGACTCCGCCTCCTTAGGTCTTGTATGTATTCTAGACATGGACAGGCTGGTTGAAGCCACTAGACAGTTGATATGATTGATATGCCATTTGGTATCCCAAACAGAGTCGAAGACATCTACAACACGTTGCTAAGTTGGAAGTATGCAACTTAATGGATCTTGAATTTTAATGGTGTTTTCGCTGTTTTCCAGCATGTTTTGCCTCTGAGGATCCACACCAAAGCCACCACACCCTTGTGGGAGCTGGGTATGAATTTTGGTGCGCGCTTCGCCTACGATTCCGCTCAATGTGCGGGTCCATGGAGCTGCGATTTGAACTACCAGAGGTTTGGGTAGCTCAGCTGAAAATTGGACACCAACGGCAACATATGGCTGGTACCCAGCTGGGGTACTGGTAATTTATGGTAATTTGCCCAGAAAACAAAGATGAGCATGTATGGTATGAAAAGATATGGCACCCCTTAAAATCAACCTCTGTTTGCAGTTTGTGTTTCTCCCTATGAAAGTTGGTGTGTATTGGGTGTAAATCCAGCATGTTTGGACAATTCTGCCCTACCAAGACGTAGGCGGGATAAGAACCGGTCCATCCATGGAGCGAAGGCATTTTACGCCGAATGCAAAGTTGACATTTTTGGAAATGAAACTGTCAGTTTTTCCATGTTTTTCCCTGCTATATCTTGTCATGACACTGGGCCAGTGTGTTCTGAACACTTCACCAGCGCCAAAGAATTTCCGGCAGAGTTCGTCCAGATCTGTTGGATCCCCAATGAATATGGCACCCGGTGGTTGTTTTCACGGGTTTCAGGCTGCAGGGTGCCACAGATGAAGGCATCAAGCTCATCAGATTGTGCAGCAGGTTGCAGGTTCTAAGTGCGTAATGGATGGGTGAAGACATGGCATTTTGCATCGTGGTTTCCTTTTGGAGTTTAGAAGAAGTTAGGATCACCCAGTGCTTGAGGTACTTTGTGGGCTGCAACAACCTTGGCATGTTCCCCTTCCCTCGCTATGACACGAGCTACCCCGAAGCCGTTAGCTCAGAGCTTCTAGCTATTTATCGCTTGAAAAGGAGAGACCTGGTATGCTGGATTCAATTCGAAACTGCTTGGGGGTTCGAAGTTATTGTCATTACTAATAAATACTAATAATTACCAGTAGTACCGCACAAGGCGGTGGCGGAAGTTTCAAAAATAGGAAACCTATAGGAGAGATTGGTTGTTGTGAATCACGGATGGCAGAGCGAATTCACTGATGGACCGAAAGGTGGTTGGAGCTGTGTTTTTGGAGTGGCTGCAATGGTTGCAGTGGTCACCTGGTCGGTCACCTCACCCACAACTGCTGCATGTAGTGTGGTGTAGTGCAGCTGTAGCTGTAGTTGTAGTGTAGTGGAGTTGTAGTTGTGGTGTAGTGTAATCAGTGTAGTGTAGTTGCAGTTGCATTTGTGATGGTGTAATGACTGTAGTGTAATGTAATGTAATGCAATGTGGGGTAGGGTAGTGTAGTGTAGTGTAATTGAGTGTAGTGTGGTGTGGTGTAGTGTAGTGTGGTTTAGTGTAGTGTAATGCAATTAGTGTAGTGTAGCGTAGCGTAGTGTAGTGTGGTGTTGTGTGGTGTGTAGTGTAGTGTGTTGTAACGCAATTAGTGTAGTGTAGTTGTAGTTGTAGTGTAGCGTTATGTTATGTATTGTAGTTGTAGTTGTAGTTGTTTTTGTAGTTGTAGTTAGTGTAGTGTAGCGTAGTGTAGTGTAGTCTAGTGTAGTGTGGTGTAGTGTAGTGTAGTGTAGTGTAGTGTCGCGTGGTGTAGTGTAGTCTAGTGTAGTGTGGTGTGGTGTGGTGTAGTGTAGTGTAGTGTAGTGTCGCGTGGTGTAGTGTCGTGTCGTGTCGTGTAGTGCAGTGCAGTGTAGTGTAGTGGTTGAGTGTAGTTGAGTGTAGTTGAGTGTAGTTGAGTGTAGTTGAGCGTAGTGTAGTGGAGTGTAGTGGGGTGTAGTGGGGTGTAGTGTAGTGTAGTGTACAGTAGTGTAGTGGAATGTAGTGAAGGTGTAGTTGTAGTTGTCGTGTGTATTGGAGTGTAGTGTGGTGTAATGGTGGTTGTGGCTGAAAATGCTACAAAACCCTCCCTTTTTTCTCACTTTTGACAAGGTGCACAATCCCTTTCGCCTACCACGCGAAACAACATCTGAACGTCCACAAGTGGTCCGAACCCCTGGTGTTTTTAACATGTTGACTTCGAAATGTGCCTCACGCCACAATGGCGCGCACTTTTTTGACATCTCAACTTCCAAAAGTGGTCCGAGCATGGTGTGCTTTGTACATTTTGACTTCGAAATGTGCTTCGTGCCACAACAGCGTGCACTTTTTCGACATCGCAACTTCCAAAAGTGGTCCGGAGCTGGTGTGCTTTGTACATTTTGACTTCGAAATGTGCTTCGCGCCACAACGGCGCACACTTTTTCGACATCTCAACTTCCAAAACTGGTCCGAACGTGAGGTGTTTTTAGCTTTTTCACTTACAAATGTGCTTCGCGCCACAACGGCGTGCACTTTTTCGACATCTCAATTTCCAAAAGTGGTCCGAGCATGGTGTGCTTTGTACATTTTGACTTCGAAATGTCCTTCGCGCCAAAACGGCGTGCAATTTTTCATCTCTTATCTGGCCAGTTGGCTCCGCACCCGCCGCTTTAGCGAGCCTACTTTTCGACCCTGCGGAGCCACAAATCATTGGAAAAACACAGTGCTTCGCGACTTTCCTGCCTTTTCGCGCACCTGGATCTTCTTTCTTCTGAGGCTTTCTCTTTTGTGATCTTCTTTCTTCTTCTCTTCTCTTCTCTTCTCTTCTCTTCTCTGACTCTTCCCATCTCTGCTTTTCATCTGTCCATATTGTCGGAAGTTTATGGAAGTTTGACTTCTAAACTTCCTTCGAATAATCATAATGCGTATGTATAATATTCTATAATTTATTTATGCTACTACTTTTAACATTTAATTTTTCAATATACGTACATAATTATGATTTATACGTAATATGAATCTACGTCAGTGCCCCAATGTGCCCCATCATCCAAGGTCGTGGGTCATGGGGGGGGCGCTGACCAGGCTGATATAAAGAAAAACACAAATACATACCAGGGATATCCAAAAACTTACATTTTTGTCAAGGTACCGGTTTGGCCAAATTTTTGTCCGTTGCGGTTGCGGTTTTCGAGGGTCGGGGTTGCTGTTTGACAGGTTTGTAAAATCCTGCGCTAGAAACACTGAAACGCGTCCCTGTCTGTCGAAGCAGCCCCGCAGAACCCTGCAAAAAAAAATGGTATGAAGGTTGTGTCTTTTGGTTGTTATTGTTTTTATTGTTTTTTTTTAATCAACTATGGGTTTGACCATTACAGGCATATTTGGCCATTGTTTTCGGTGTTTTGACTATCCCAAATCTTGGTCGTACAGAAACATTGGCAAACGGCACCTCACTAGTAGGATCAAAGTTTTGATGATATCGGGATATATCGGGATTTGACTATTTTTTTTTGGCTGTTTCGGGTTCCAATGGGGTTTGTCCTTTTTTCGGATGCGTTTCAACAATTTTGGCCACAATATGACCAAACAAATGGTCTGCATGGTTCCCTAGGTAGAAATATGTGTACGTATGTATATTTATATATCTATATATCTATATATCTATATATCTATATATTTATATATCTATATAATATATATATATATACATAATATATATGCATCCTTCTCGGCGCAACTGTCCCCCCAAAAAATGAACGCCACGACGGCACCAAGGCCAAGTGGTATGCTCTGCCAGGTCCTTGCGAGTCCAAGCCCTTTGGAGTTCTTCGACGAAAGAGTTACAGTCCAGCGCTGTCGATGGCAGTTGGAAGTTGCTGATCCCTTGGCTTCCCTGATGTTTTATACTGGTTTATATGGACATGTGGATGTATATGGGTGTATCTAATAGATAATAATATGGACATATGGACATATGGGTGTATCTATATAGATGTTTTATGGATGTATATGGTTTATAACATTTATAACGTGTTTTCTTTTGATAAAGGCGATATGGGTGTATCATGGTGTATCTAATAGATAATATAGATGAAGGCCAGAACCATCTAGAATCTAGAAAAAGGAAGAACACATGGGCAGGAATGGATTGAATCCTAGCATCTGACTAGAAAAAATCCTGGGACCTGAAATTTCAGATCCGCGAATATTTGTTGTTTGGTAAGAGATTGCATCACTGCTTTAGATGGCTGATCCCTGCTACATTGAGAGGTGATCGTAGTCGCACGTTCTAGAGCGGGTAGAGTATCACACTGCAGCCTCGTGAGGGAATAGCTTTCATACACTAAAACAGGGTCGGTCACGTTTAAACATTAAACCGCTTAAACTTTAAACCGTTTATATAAACATATATGTTGTGGGGCTGTTTGACCATGTGCCAAAATTTGAGTAATAAGAACGGGTGAGCGAGAAAGAAGCACCAGGTGATGTCACTAGCAGCAGGTTTCTCAGCGTTTGATTCTGCAAGTGCGCTCGATCTTTTGCGGTTGGGTCCACAATCTCTTGCAATTTGCTTAAACATGTTTTTATAAACAGTTAAACGTGTTTAAACATGTTTAAACGAATTTACTAGGATCCCCTACTACCCCGGATTGGTTTAAACATGTTTGGTTTAAACATTGTCGCTGCAACCTGGACGTTTGCCCGGAGTTGATGTCCCGCCTTCCTGATTTTGATCCCTCATGAAGATAAAGTTGGTGTTATTTTCCCAATCAACGTATTGTTCAGAGGGGGTTGCGAATGTTGATCCCTCATGAAGATAAAGTTGATATTTCCCCAATCAACATATTGTTCTGTTATGTCACAATCATGAGTCTGGGCGAACATTAAGGTTGCGGACAACATCGTCGTTTAAACAAAAAAACATGTTTAAACCTTTTAAACCAACCCTAGGCCCAACCCTGCACTAAAATCTTCAAAGGTCATGAGTCATATCTATAACATGTCTATCAATATGACAACTACTTCCAATGACAATTTATGTTGGCTTCAAACATGTGTTCATGTTTGATCAGATTTTCAACATGATTCAACCATATGTTCAACCAATTTCAACCATGTTTGGGATATCTTGGGATGGTCCCCATGACATTCCCAGCCCATTGGCTCCAGGAGAAGGATCCGATCTGCGACAAGGAGCAGCCCGGAGGCCGATGCGAGGGATCGCCCACCGGACAAGGCGCCATGACCCGAATGGTGGATTTATGGCATTGGGTTGCACACATTATATTTATATACATCTATATATATACACATATAATCACATATAATTACGATCAATGGCACGTATATATATATATATATATATATGGATTTTTGTTTGGGATTTTTCCACTATAAACCATCCAGCTACTGGTGGGTACCACCATTTTAGGAAACTTCTATATGGATGGATGGATGGGTGGATGGGTGGATGGGTGGATGGATGGATGGATGGATGGATGATGGATGGATGATGAATGGATGGATAGATAGATCACTAAGGACTACCTATCGATCAAATGTACTATGAGCTAGTGAGTATATGTTTAGGAAAAGTTGTTTCGGACTGATGGGGATGTATCGGAATGGAAGGAAAACTATTTGTGCGGACTTGTACGGACCATTCGCACGCTCAAGAAATCAAAAGAGTGGAACTGAGTTTAGGAGAATTCGCTTGGTATCAACCTTTTGAATTTCATCTCGAGATGTTTTTTCCTTACACTCTGGCTGATCTTCGCGGAGGCAATTGCACCTACAGCATTGAGATTATGGGTTCCGTGACTCTGGATGAGATTGCGGGAATCAAAGACTACCACAAGTTCATTCACACAGGAACGGAGAGAAACGTGGGGGTTGCCTCAGAATCAGGTTGTGCAGAATTTGTTTGTTAATCATCATGTTAATAATTTTCATGCTATCCATCAAAATTCTTACTTTTAGATCTCCCTCATTTTCAGACCGGCCCATACAAAACTGCCGCTGGGGGATCTGGTGCAGGGATGCAGCTTAGTTCGATGACATCGATGACCTATAGGTTGCCAACATACAGCCCCAAGCTGGGTCCAACAAGCCCCATAAGACCTGTAGGTTGCCAACATACAGGGCCCAACAAGCCACATAAGACCGGTAGGTTGCCTATATACAGCACCAAGCTGGGCCA
>Ga0126342_10015044_pt1 | contig 13593 bp, 12 predicted proteins | sample Cyp1metagenome_FD_92528 | JGI IMG/M metagenome (GOLD analysis project Ga0126342, IMG submission 92528) | Coral microbial communities from Lord Howe Island, Old Settlement Bay, Australia - Cyphastrea 1 metagenome | ecosystem: Host-associated > Invertebrates > Cnidaria > Coral ...
CCCAGAGACTCTTCACCCAGAAACTCTTCTTGCACATACTTTTCACCCATATACTTTTCACCCAGAGACTCTTCACCCAGAAACTCTTCTTGCACAGACTTTTCACCCAAAGACTCTTCACCCAGAAACTCTTCTTATAAATACTTTTCACCCACATATTTTCACCCAGAGACTCTTCACCCAGAAAACCTTCTCTCTCCAATCTCCTCTAACTAGCTGGCCCATCTATCTGTCCATTGACTGAGCCCAGAAAACACCAGAAAACCTCAGAAAACCTGACCTAGGGGGAATCGATACCCACCGTCACTGTTTTGCCGCCTGGTACATTACCATGCAAAACCATACTTTGGGCGGTCCTGAAACACCACCTATTTCCGCAATTTTTGACCCGTTTGGCAACTACTCCCCCCAGACCCCCTATTCTCACTTCGTTCGCAAATAACAACTAGCCAGCTTCCCGGCCGGCTTTCGTAATATATAGGGGGTATATATATAATACATGGATATACATGGTCCAATGGTCCCATTGACAACAGAAAATCATCAGAATGCCTCACATCTTCAGAATATGCCAGGTCACTTGGCAGGGGAAATAAATTTCAGGAGATCATCCTCTTCAGGAGCTGGTGGTGGCTTCGCAGGAGTGGCACTGAGATGCATTTCATCGTCCTATCACGACATAGGGTCGCTGAAATCTGCAAATCTGGAATCTGGCCACATGTAGCAGCTGTATGCCAAGATATGCCAAGGATGGTGCTCGCTGCAGCTTTGCTAGATTAGATCCATGATCAACTCAATATCCAAGCATCAGGATATAACAGGATAAATCATCAAGCAGGGACCTCAACTGCTGCAGTGATCTGCAGTGAAGGCCCATGAAGGTCCTGGAAATAGTCAATGGGCTCATCATTGGAGTCCAGCGCTGTGACCTTCAAGGTGTAGTTTTGTGCGGCCTGGCCAGAGGGGAAACACATCATTCCGTATTTTTAAGTGGGTTTGGCCATGTTTGACCGCAGGGCTCCTGAAATTGCTTAGGAACCACATGCAGACACAGGTCGTAGCTGCCTCCGGACAAAAGGTCAAGAAGCGCAGCCTAAGCTGACAAGCTCGTTGCAGCTCTTTAGATCTGCATGTATGCGTGAATGCACATTAATATATGATCGAATCTGATTGAATTACAAATACGTGTTACAGTATATGTATATTTATAATTTTGATCATATTCTATGCAACCTCATTGGAACATGTTGAAGAATTGTCCCTAGCAATGACACTGCTCCATGGCCAAGGTTTGCTGATTTTGCTGTGGACATCAGGATGTAAATGGCCAAGAGGACAAAACACACAGACTCAAGCAAAACTGAGATGTGTATAGATGTGTGAGGATATATGTGGATGTGACACAAGTGGATGAAAAATGATGAAAATGTGGATATGGCATCTTTGTGGATCCATGTGGATCCAGCATAAATGACTGTAAATGGGGATCAGTTGGGGGGACAATTGCAGCAAAGCATCTGCTTTCCACCTGCGGGAATCGCAGGTGTTGTCTCAGTGAGGGTTGGCCTAAAGCGTGGCTGTCAGCCAGTCTCTAAATCTTTTTGTGAGTCTCTGAAAACGGAAAATTAATGAAAATGGATGAAAAATGGATGAACATGAAGGGTGACCAAGCAACTGCAGACAATGTACGGCAATGCTTTGACTGCAAATCAAACACACCTCCGATTACTTGACAAGCGGCACATCACCACTCTTGAGGAAGCGTAGGAGGTCATATGTGGCATCCTTGCAATGCAAACGGACAGCATTTCCTTCATTGGATCTGGCACAAATACTGAGCACAGCGGCCCACTGAGTCTTCTGAGTGTTGTCATTTACCTGAGCTCTCACGAAGAAAGGAAAACAAAGATGACGAGTAGCACGCCAAAACAAAAGGATGCAAAGATATGCAAGGTCTGACAGTATGGCCAGTCTCAGTGGCTAAGTTGACCTTCAATTTCTGGATTCTTCCAAGGAAATCCTGGGCCAAAGTGAGAGGCTTGCGTGGTATGACACCAGGTTCACGGGGTCTGGGGCAAGTCCCCTGAAAACATCGGCACAATTCGATGAAACTCTACACATTCTACACTTGCTGAAGCTTGCTCCAAAGCACTGGGTGTAGATCGATGAATTCCTGCCGAAAAGAAATACTTGGATGCGACATCCTTGGTTGATTTCGATTTGTTGTGTCGCTCAGAATTCATTCTCATCATTCTCATGAATTTGCTGCTACGGTAATTGGGATTACAGGTCAAATAGAAAATCACCAGGACGCAGAATCGTCACACTTCAGAGGACAGCAGCAATTTGAACATGTGCAATGTGGTATTCAGCACCAATAACTGTCTACATTGACTGCCCACTGTGTAAATGCTTCTGGAGCTCGCAGGTCGCCAATCTTGCCCACCACATTTGCAGCCAAATGTGGGTTTCCTTGTTTACAAGCGACTTTGGGCAAGCGACACAGGGAGCTGAGCAGCAAGGGACAGTCACTTGCTTCCAGGATTCATCTCACCGTCTTCTCCGGAGCCAATATCCTGTGAGCAAAGCATGAGGGAAACTCTTTACAAAAGAAACAAAAGTGAAGCACAGCGAAGCAATCGCATACCTGTGCAAATGCAGCTTGCCACCAACGACTTGAATTTGGCGATATCAACTGACTGAGTCATGCTGTCATGACTCTGACGAGAATTCATGCATAATATATATATATACAGTATATACAGTACAGTTGTAAAGCCTAGAAGCCAGGAAATGACCATATGAATAAAAGACCGCTAAACTTAAACAAATTGTAAGCGGTCACTTCCCAGCAGTCCTTCGAAAAGTAAGCTACTGCTGGCGAGGTCACCTTCACCTCCCTTGGCAGAGAAGCCCATGAAGATATATCTTTATATATATATATATATATATATCTTTATATATATATATATATCTTTATATATATATATCTTTATATATATATATCTTTATATATATATATATATATCTTTATATATATATATATATCTTTATATATATACGAGTATATATATATATATATATATATATCTTGAAATATCTTGAAACCATAATGGAGCCATCATGAAGGCATGAAGCCAACAGCCATCACTGCAGCATAATCGTACTGTCCGCCGTCTGAGGGCTAAGGCGGCTAAGGATTAAGGCAGCAGCGGTAGTCCATCCAAGTTCTCCCACATTGGAGGCATCGGCACGTCCTTCTCTTTGGCAGCTTCCTCAGCTTAAACCTTTCCAGAGTATGAAGGGGGTCAAAAACAGAAACGGCTCCAACATGGTTGTGTCAAAAACACATGCTGAGGAAGAAAGGAAGCAATCTGGAAGCTCTTCAATATGCAAAGTGAGCTGCATCATTGGAATCTTGAAGAGCAGGAGCATTGTCCTTCAGTTGGGTTACACTTTCAAACGCAACAAGGGCTATCTATACAGACCAGCACCCGGAGGTAGCTCTGCACAACCGCGATATAACCCGAACATCTCCGACATGAATTATTAATTATGTGAACATCAAGATTCGTCACAGCAGTCTATATTTGCAAGCAAGTTGCTCTGTCCACCTCAAATGCCTTCAGCGTCAGCTGCTAAGCGTGAGAATTGCAGTGATTTGCCAAAAAAAAAATGGGTTCAACTCAAACCTGGTGAAATCATCTTGAAATCAAAAGTAGATGATTGCCACACAAGGATAAGATTCACTAAGAGCACACTTGTGCACTTCTTGCAAACAAGTCGCTGTGCGTATGGGCCTTGGCCATCTCAAGCTAAAACGGTTGATGCTGCAAATGCTTCAAGCACAGCTTTTATTGTCTTGGTGCCCCGGATGGTGAGACCTTTCTACGCCGGAAAATTCCATATTTGTCATTGTTTGTCCATCTCAGCGCCGAGGAACTTGTTTATTGAAGGGAGTGCCGTCATCCACATAGCGCGGCGTAAGGCCCTGTCAGTCAACAGGTGTCAAAAGGGGTCAAAAGGCATCAAAAGGTAGTGCCATCACAGGCATCATATGCACCATCGTCGCAGGGTTAAGCAAGGGAAGTGAGATGAAGCGAGCAAGAGATCGAGATCTGACATTGGTCCCAACACTTGACCAATGATTATATAATATGCTATATTTATTAATCAATTAAGCAGCGCTGCCATCTTCCAAGTTCCAGGTGCCTTTGTCCTTGCGATGCTGCCGTCAGCGTGACTGCTGCATCAACGCCATATCTCTGCCTCAGAGTCACAGCATCTTCCTCGAATCACAGCATGTCACAGCCGGTGGCTGGTGGTGGCAGTGGCCATTGGTTGCCATTGGTTGCCTGAAAAAACTGACGCCATGCCACGCACTCTTCAGGCTTGGAGCCACTGGAGCCACTGGAGCCACTGGAGCTGAAGAGTTGAGCACCTCCAAATGAAAACACCAATGGGGCGAGTCTACAAAGCATGTCGCACATCTGCCAGTAATTGAAACCTGGTAAATGTCTGCTGTATGTCATGTAGTCATGTACATAACACACAGTATTAGACAGTAAATGTCACTAAAGTTAAATGGTTACACATCCAAATCCACTCAGAAATAACATTCAACATCATTCAATATAAGTATATCTACACACACACATATATATATATACACAGAATTATACATGTCACATATATATATATATATAATTATATAATATATAATAATGTACAATCAATGCAAATTTAATGCAATGACTATCAATGACTAGATTAAATATGATTAAATTACGAACTTTCAGCATTGGAGTGCAGTTGATGACCACGCACAGTGTGGACACTTGGCCTCACAAAGTGCTGAATCCAGCCGCATGAGGACCAAAGGATACCAAAGGACCAACCTCTAAATGACTATGGCCATTGTGATTTGCTCCTTGAAATCAAGGCCGAAAACCATCGAAAACCCGTGCACGTGATGCATGATGCTCACCTAGTCGCATCTAGTCTCTTGTTTCAGCTGGCTACTGAAGCCTGAAATGGAAATGCGTTGAAAAACCCATCATGAACATCTGCATCACCGAAGTCCATCAGGGGCTCTGAGCCTCAAAAATCTTGAGCCTTCAATTCTCAGCATAACTTCGGGGACACCACAAACATGCCAAAAGCTTGAACAAACACAGCACAACAAAGCAAACATACAAAGCAAACATGTTTGGCAAACGGAGAAACGGAGTTGCCCTGGTTGGTGAGCATCTCTTGGCGATATGATCGATATGCTGTAAATTGCTCTGACATGCTCCCGGCGCACCGCATTGCTGTCAGAACCCCTGAAACCCCGGAGCTGGGTTGCCTCTGCGGATGTGAAGTTCCAAGATTTTCCAAGATGGTCTTGGATGTCACTTTTAGATACTTTTAGTGCATAGTGCCGGGCACTTAGTGCCGATCTGGCTGTGAGATGCTCCAAGGCTGGCACTTGTTCTGCTGCTGTGATGGCCGCAAGGGTGCTGCGTTGTCGTTGTGTCCTGATTCAGCATGGAGGGGGTACTACGAGTGCTGAAGCGAGGGAGACGCAATGCGATGCATCAAAGAAGAGCTGACACAATTTACGTCAATTTACAATCATTTACACTATGCTACACTGAGCTCGTGCGTGGGCACCTGTCAGTGGTTACGGCATGTGTCGGTGTTTGATTTCTCGATGACGAAGCCTTCAGAAATGTCAGCTCGTGTTGACACATTGCCACTGAAGCTAAAGCTGCTTGTGGGTGACGATGTGCCATTCAAGGCAAGAACTTCGAAGGATTGATTCAAATGATTCAAATGATTCAATATGTTTCAATATGATACTCAATGATACTCAATGTTCAGCATCTTGAGGGCATCACGGCACCAGGGGAGGGAGTCTCAAAGTTGGACCTCGAATCCTGGCAGAGGATTCAGCCACACTTGCACAAGTCATCCACCAGGTCTGCCCCATCTGAATGAACCAGATTGAACCGGTGAAAGACCGGTTATCAAATATCCAGTGTCCACATAGAGACCTGAAATCATCGTAAACTACAGCAGTCCTCATAGTCTACCGAGCCGCTAGCAGGCCTACGAAGACAAAATGGCTTAAAATTGAAAAGCATGGTCAAAGATTGTAAACGCATGACAAAGCAACAGGATGCCGATAGCCAAGCAACCAAACACAATGCAACATGTTGATTTGGGTGGGAACGAGATTGGAGGGAAGTTGTGTGACGTTCACCGCTTTTTGTCTGCACTTCAAGCGCTGAGACTTTGCTTGTGGCGGGTGCATCTTTGTGTCACCATGCACAAGAAGGAAAGTCACGTAGACAGATCTTTGTAAACCCATCCGGCATCATCTCATCCATCATCACCCAACACAAACAATACGTGACAATACCATACAATACCCAAACATCCTTGCAAATATCCTTAGGAGTCCTCGTCACATGTTGCACTGAAGATTTGGTGCTCGATCCGAACCTCTCTGTCTAGGGCTGCAGATATGCAGCTACCAGCTACCTAAACTACTCCTAAACTGTACAGTGTCAAACCACACAGAGATTTCCAAGCATTAACTGGCAAGGGTGCAAACACTGCAGGAGGTCAATTGATGGTCAATTGAACTCTGCAAAATTAATCAACGGAAAATCATAAGGAGTCATGAGTGTTCCCAAAAGACGTTGGCTGCACAGAAGTAGTGAGAGTGAAGCCTCAGTAGCAGTGCGCTCGACCAATCACCGATGATTTCAACACCGCATGACAGTCTTGACACAGATCACCTTTTGAAATATGTTGAAATCTCTCAGTTTGACCGGGGCACGTCCACTTCCAAGATGTCTAGCAGATATTGATGTGGAGACGGCGCTGAAAACCCCCACCTCAGCAACCATATCAGGACAAAGTCTATCAAAGTGTATCGGCATGTGGGCACGATGGGCACGAGGGAGGGAACACACACACAGACATTTTGTGTTAGGGACGAAGCTTTCCCAAAGTGAGGGAGCTACTTGGTAGTTACATGTAGCTACCTACTTTGTAGCTACGTGCCGAGCGTGCCAAGGCTAATTGTCAAGGAACGATTTCGAGAGAACTGCACTTCGTCGCCCCCTGGAGCTCACGCATCTGCAAGTGCCCTTGACATTCCTTGGCCGACTGAACATCTATGACAATCTATTCCTTCGCAAGGCGCTCTACCACGTTTTCTCAAAAGAAATTGGATGAAATTGGTGATTGTTGGCCCCTGCATTAAGGCGTCAACAATTCACCCAAATTGACCAAATCATCCAAATTTGCCACCCAGTCTATGCTTCTATATTCTCTGAATATAATTATCCGTCCAATTCATGAAACGCTGATTTTTTCTGGATGTCGCTCAACCACGTTGTCTTACCTCAAAAGATGTGTCAAAAAGGCAAGCTTTAAGGGTGCAAAAGATAATATAACAAAATAAGGAAGTTGGTTCTAATTATGCCCCAAACAAGAGGTTAACAGGGTCAAAGATTCTAAACAAGAGGAGCATAGTTACAATGACAATAGTTCACCAAATATGGGGAGAGTAATTCCCCACATAAGGGGTCAATACTTCAGGATATGGCCCAAAACTGTGGTAGAGAACAATGCCAGGCCAGGCCAAAGTGGGACATTGCCGCAGCTGAGATACGATGGCCATGCCAGCAGAAGACTGTGGAACCTCTCCTGAGATTTCGAGACATCAAGCTATCAGCGGCCATCAGCAAAGTCAGAAAGATCATTGAATGTCTCTTACTTGGGTCATTGACCTCTGAATATCTCAATGGTCAATACATGTCAATACCATTGTGTTAGCATTGTGATATTCAGAGGAATTGGTGCTTTGGTGCTCTGAGGTCATGTCGCCAAGTAAGTTCACCAGACTCTCGATGCTTGCCCGTGATTTTGTACTGAGATGAAGTGTCGTAGCAATGTCCAGCCTCAGTAGCTGCTGTAGCTTTTCTGTCGCCCATGAGGTGAAAAGAACATCCACAGAAGTTATCATGCCAAGGGACTAGCCTGCCTGCCCGTTGGAAATTCAGCTTGTACTCCTGCAACACTGATATGCCTCACAGCCTTCCATGCAAAATATGTGCCAGAATTGACTTGCTCATGTTTCTTGGGGATATCTCGCAGCAGCAACAGCTGCAGCAAGCAATTACTGCCTCCAACACCACTGCTATTGCTGCTGCTGCGTCAATTCGCCGAACCAGTTCTTACTGAGTTACTTCTGGGTACCATAATATCTAATCCTTAATTCTCCTGCTACTGCTAAAACCTCACTTGGTACCGAAATCATTGTCACTGTATGCCGCTATCTATGACACAAAATCTCCGTCCTTACTCAGCGGCAACGGCACCGTCTGACGAACATGGGGAAGCTCCGTCCAAACCAAACTGCCGGTCCAGCAGCTGGGGCTTAGGGTTTGACACCTTGCAGAGGAAGAGGGCGAGCTCAAAGATCAGAATGATGAGAATGATGAGAATGATCAGAAACAGCAATGGCACACAGCAGCACCATGCCTTTTCAGCAGAAGAAATTCAAACCATTCCAATTTGGCCAAGCAGCAGCGTCTGGTTCAGCTGTTGATCAACCAATGTCCATTGTGCCTGTGGCCTTGCACAAGGCATCCGATGGCATCCGATGGTATCCGATGGCAATCGTGGCCACAAAACCACAACAGCCAGAAGATGCTGGAAGCATGTCTCATCGACCCAGCCTTCCGCCAACTTCGGGATGGACGTCAGTCAGTGTGATGGGATTGGGCATCTCTGGCACCTTGCACGACAATCTGAAAATCCCTGAGCCCCAGATGTTCTTCCACTCCAATCAACCAGCAAAACAAAGAAATGTAGGCTTCCCTGCTCCGCAATCTATGGCAATCTATGGCAATCTATGGCAATCTATGGCAATCTATGGCAATTTCGTAACCATGTGAAAACTCGCAGTGTCTCACGCTGGCGGCACCTCACTACACATGGCGTGTGCCGGTGGAGAGTCCGCCGGAGGTGGCAGTGGCGGGTCGGAGAGCTCCCTTTCGGGTCCCCCAGCCTTGGTTTGACAAATCCTCAAGTCGACATGGGCAAATTTATTTGTTTGAATGGCTTTACAATGCTTTATACCATTTGATTGTTGAGATTATTTAATTATATTCAAACATATTTAAACTACGTATATTTGATTGGCATTTAATTGTCGTTATTTCTGATTCTGTGTTTAATTCGCGGCTCCAAGTTGCTCAAATTCTTAGTGAGGCACCGTACCTTTGCTAATAGATCTAATAGTCTAAGCCACGGGAAAGAAACCTCAGATGTAACATGGCAACTTGACAGATTCTAAGAAGATCTCAGCAACTCAGCAAGTAAAACATAGTAAAATATGAGGCAAAAGAAGGAAGAAGTTTAGTCTGTTCCCAGGGGCTCAGCTGACCACCCCAAGCGGAACCTGGGATAGCAATCGACATCAGATGGCATCAGTGTCAGAGACTGCATGGTGAGGGAAGGGTTTTTGTGTTCTCACATGGTGCCCTTCAAATATCTTCAAACTGATCAAACACTTGGGACTTTTCGGGACCACATACCGCCAAGGATGCCAAGGCACCTACACCAACTGCCAAGGAGTTCGGCTCTGGCAGAGCTGCGTCGCTATCTAAACCATTGGCGTATCCAGCACCAGCATTTCCAGCTCCATCCATCTCAATCAGCGGAGGCATTGAATCTTCCGTCACATCTTCCTGGGCATGCGCCCACCCAACAAGCTTGACATAGCTTGACAGGTTGCAAAATGTTGCAAATGACAAGAAAGTTGATGCCATAGTGAGTCTGACGTGTCAGAGAGGTGTTTGATGTATGTGTTTTTTTTTAAAAAAATATTATAAATATAAATAAATATATGTATAATGTATATATAAATATATGTATATATAATATATATATAAATCTTATATATTCTTATAATATGTATATATACTATCTCTCTCTTTCTCTCTCTCTCTCTCTCTCTCCGTTCAGCCATCTTCAACCAGGAATCCTTCTTTTCCAGCAACTCATCCGACTCCTTCCGACCTTGGCAGGGCAACCAACCGCACCGAACTTCTGCGGCTGCTTGGTGACGCTTGGTGACGCTTGGTGACGCTTGGTGACGCTTGGTGCAGCTCAGATTCCGGTGCAAAGTTTCCACACCAAGGCAGCCAACATGACCAAACAAGCGATCACAGCCTTGGTCGTAACAGCTCAAGCTCACTGCCATCCACTCGTAATGTCGATATTCCGATATACGAACCCAACCCGCCGGTTTTGGCTTCGGATTCCGCATCTATATGTGTATGTACATACCACACCATATCATTACATTACATTACACTTGATTGCAATATCATATTGTATTATATATCATACTAAATTAAGTTATATTATATTATACTACATTAGAGTATATTATGTGCGTTATTTCATATTTTTTTATATAGTATTGTAAAATGTTGCATTAATCTTAGTATCAACCAAATGGCATTATATTGTGTTATACCATAGCGATACTATCTTACATTGTATCAAATTATTACAATATATGATGCTCATTGAGTTTCATCTTCTTAGATGGTGGCATATTATTATGCGATATTAGATCATATTATATTCCTCTAATATCTGTTATATAATATTATTTAACACGTATCAACATGTATTAAGTATATAATATTACATAAATGTATAATATTCAGTTCTTCCTCGCTACCTCCTCGGGATTCTATTTCACCGCTCTCCTTCCAAATGCATCAAACTGGTCCAACTCAGCATCTTAGTTATCATTAGTTAGAATTCATTTTATAGCTAGATATCATGATATCTTTGGCATCTTTGGGAACCAAATGGAACCAGTTAGGGTTCCGCGCTATCGGAACACGTCCAGTCCCTGCATTTGTGATGAGCAGCTGCCACGATGATGATGATCTCCGAAGAATCACCTCCCTCATTGGTGCCCTGCAGGGAAATGGCGGAGGGAAAAACATCTGGGGACAGTAACCCAAACATAGTCAAAGTAGGTTAAAGTCGTGCCAATTCTCACCAACATTTCAACTATTTCTCTATTTCTGCTGTTTCATCATGTTTCATCCAGTCCTGATCTTGGGATAGAAGGTCCAAGCTGACATTGAAATTTGCTCCTGGCTGACCACCTCGAAGTTCCAGCTCCTGCCCAGGTCTTCAGCTGATTCCAAAGTGATCCAGAGTGGTCTTTTGATTCTTTTGGTCTCTTGCACTGCTTTCAAATTTCATATGCTTTCAGAGTCTTTAGCTTTAAACAGTCGCTCGTGGATCAGCTACTGAAGGTCAACTCTAGCGCTCACTTGATGCTGCGAGATGGTCAACACCAAAATTCTCTCAAAACGCACAGCATCTGAAACTGTTGATCAAAATTTCATGGAATGATTAGAACTGATGCCAAAATACCAAATCTCGTTATGCATCTAGGCCTATGGGGGCCTTGGGGCCTTGACGCCTTGGGGATCCTTGGGGCCTTTGGAATCCTTTGGAGCAATGGCCCGCCCTGCGATCTGCGGAGCCTCCTTCAGCTTGTCAGCAAAATCTTCTGAGTTCTTCAGCTGCTGCAGTTTCGTCATCACCACAGCTTCTTCGCTAGGAAGCGTGTCAATCTCAAAGTTGACCCTCCAAATACCACCTTGGAATTGCATGGAAATGGAATCATTCATCTGCATCCATGGTATGACTTCCTCCTTGCTGCGATATGCTGCGATATTCAACTGAGATACTCAAGCGCCGCAGTTTTGCATAGGCTTGGGCACTGCTTCGAATGCGGCTTTCCAAGAGGCCTTCGATGAAGCATGCGATGGTCAAACGCAATTCAGCTACCAGCCATCAATCTCATCATGTCTATCTATGATAGACGAACCGGTAATGTCCTGTAGTTATCTATTCTCTCATCTTGCAAAGCTTGCGAATGAAAAGGCTGCAAACGTTCAGGTTGTTCAAGTTTTGGTGTAATTACTTGCTTGAATCTGAAATCACGAACACTGGGGAGAAGTTTCAGGAACTCATCTCGCGTTGAAAGTCTGATTTCTGTGTCTCGCGAATGATGAGCTTGCCTGTGGCCCGTGACAGCGCAGAGGCAACCGCCATTTCCTGGGATGCGAGAGCCAAAAGAATCAAGATCTCAACCTGTGAAAACTCCAAGAAAGCATCATGCAGCATCACAAAATATCACAACGCATGGTCCAAGTGTGGTCAACCAACTGTCAGCTCTTGACCTATATCAATGGCTTGATCAGCCAAGGGACGGCAGCGGATTGACTTACACCATCTTGTGCGAACGAAACAACTCCCTCTACTACGACCCACTCTGCTGAAGTTGAGTTTTGGACCTCAATTCTGCGCACTCAACTGGCTTTGACCAACGGAGTGGCACCAGCAAGCATTTGTGATATTCGACCTGCACGTTTAGAAGTTTAGATGCCAGGCTACCAAGGTTGCACTCGAGCTTGTTTCAAGCCTTGGACAAAATAACACGTATGCCGCATGCCTGTGACAAAATCACCGGGACACAAAAATGACAGAACATGCCATTAAACAAAACAAGACACAACAATCTGATCTCATCTACTTGGTCTGAGAAACGCCGTTGTGCTTGGGCTGCTGGTTGAGGCAACCTTTGCCAGAAACATGCAGCGATCATCAGCGATCACTGCGAAGTTTGGATCCGTCCACGGAGGCTGAGGCGGCAGCCATCAAACTTCCATCAGTCGCATTCGTTTCGTTTGTGACCTCAGGCCATCTGTACCATCTGGATGCCCAAAGTTAAAGTTAGCCAAACCACACCGAAGTCATGCAAAGGCCATTAGACTTCACTAGAAATCTGGCCCGAAAACTTCAAAAGTGCGGCAAGACACATTGGGTTCAAGTGCCTCGTCTTCCCTCTGAGACGTTGTCCTCAAAAGCAGCTAGCGCAAGCTGTCGCCGCAACAGCAAGGTTTTCAGTTCCGGGAAACTGAAGCTCTGCCTCAAACCTTTCCTTTACGTGTGAAAACATGGGAAAACAATAGGGCTCTGCAGCAACTGTAGTGACTAACTTCGCATGCGGAAATATGCAACATTGATTTCAAAGAATCCAAAAATGCTGCTCCGCTAGCTGGAGAGAGAGAAAGAGGGAGAGGATACTAAGATTGCCAGGTATCTGCCATGTGTTTGGCATATGTTTGTCTTTGCCCTATTTGCCCTAATCACACCCAGTCCCTGCACCAGGCTTGACGCTGGACCAAGGAAGAAGGGAGACGGCCTGAAATAAGCAGATAAACGGAAAGTACACCATGAAATGTAGTCAGCAGGCCAGGGATGTTATCTTGGTCATTCCCTGATTGATTCTGATTGTACCAAGACCCATCATGGCAGCAGGTTCCAACATAGTTCCAAAATATATATATATATAAATATATATATATAAATATATATATATATGTACGATGGACCTTTATGTACTATTTGAACGTTTGCATGTCGAAAGGATTTTATTGAAATTATACCTCTTTCTGGAGAATCCCTACTAGTTAATCTATATACCAA
>Ga0126342_10015045_pt1 | contig 13592 bp, 15 predicted proteins | sample Cyp1metagenome_FD_92528 | JGI IMG/M metagenome (GOLD analysis project Ga0126342, IMG submission 92528) | Coral microbial communities from Lord Howe Island, Old Settlement Bay, Australia - Cyphastrea 1 metagenome | ecosystem: Host-associated > Invertebrates > Cnidaria > Coral ...
GGCTCACCAACACCGTCAGTTGGTTTTCAGTTCATCAGATTTTTCTTTTTTTTGTTACAGGCGGTACGTTCGCAAGCTCACTACTCCCAACAAACAAAGGCCACAACAAGTTGAAGCCAAACGAATGTATGCGTGTCACTAGAATGCACAAGTTTCGTCTCACCATCTGGAAAGGGATGAAACTGGATGAAAAGGCAGTTTCCAGTTTCCAGCTGTTCAGATCTCCCGTCCTTCACCACCTTGGGTTCCAACTCCTCTGGGGTTCGACCCTTCAACACGTCCTTTGGCATTCTGGGCACACCATACTGCAGGGAGCCCACACCAAAGCCTAATGCAGAGAGCTTGGGCAGCTAGGAGAGGTTGCGGGTAGATTGATCCATGATCCTAAAAATCTGGGAGAGAACTGGCGTTTCGATACGTTTCATCTGTGTGCTAATCTGTCTCGTTGGTTGCAAGGTCTGGTTGCAACAAGATGCCCAGGGTCACCGTCAGCAGTCCCCCCGTCAGGGCCATCAAACTGCCACTAAAGAAGAAGTCTCGCAGAGTCAACTCCTCAGAAATCACTGTGGCACTGGTTAGACAGAATTCCATCAGAACACCCACACGATAGATTCTGTGTTCTTGGTTTTCCCCAAACTAGGTTCCCCAACATTCTAGATTCCCTCCATTCTTACCTCTTTTCGGTGGATGAATGTCTTGGACTGAACAAATGGCGATCCACTCAGTGCACTCTGGACTCTAACGAAGGATGCTGACATACTATTGGCTGTATGCTGACATATGCTGACTCATCCGCATTCTGCCAAGTCTCGCAGCGTTTCCGCTTCAATGTCTGGGAGAGCATCTGTGCTGCCATGTTGTCGAAGGATGCCTCGTAACGATTCGTAAACACCAGACTCCACCAAACATCTCTGTTGACAGTGGTACCCAACGAATCCCAGGCTTCCCGCTTTGCTACTTTACCAGTGAAAGAAGAGTTGTAAGTGCCACTTTATCAAGTTGTGTTTGCTCATCATTCTCCTCTGCCGGACCATCTAGCATCACTCAGGCCAGGCTCATTCCTAATCTCGGCCAGGAAGCGTTTGGCATACCCATGCCAAAAGGGATCGCAATGCAACATAGCAAAGCAAAGAAGTTTGCCTCCACATTGTCAAGTCTGAAAACAACTGAAAGCCCACAAACGCGAAACTCGCCCTAAAATTGCCTACCAAAATCCAATGGTAAAATAGTGAAATATGGTGAATTCCATCCTTGCCTCTTCCAGCTTCACTCCCAGAGGCACCAGCAATGGCAAGATCAGCACGGCAGTCAAGGAATGTCCGCAGAAGGTACCAAACGGCCTCAGCTGGCGCTTTTACTTCAACAAATTTCAACTATGTTGAAAGCCTCTCTCTCTGAGTCAACACATCTGGGAATTTACTGCACAGAGATGAAAAGCATCCAGCCGAGGCACAATAGGAAAGAAATCACCAGAACCAACAAAGGCCAAAATGGCAAGTATTCGAAGAACGTGCTTTGCGTCAAGAGGACTGATGCGTGTGCTGCCAGCGCTGTCTCTCGCACCATCAGTGCCATGACATTGGTGCCACCGACAATGGCCAACCTTTGCAGAAATGGACATGTTTTTCCAACATTTGAATGGCGCAAAATGAACACAATGGAGGACCTAGGTTTGCTTTGAATGGTCCCGTTCATACAGTTCAAAGGGTTCATGCACCAACGATACCAGATGCATCTAGCAGGCTACCCTGGATCTGTCTTGGGCAGAGACCGCAATCAAAAGGTATCGACATTGATCCAACTGGTGCCATATGCTCTGTAGATCTTTGTGGCATCTGATTCCACAAGTTGATAACACTGAATCCATGATGATCATGAAGTCATGAAGCCCAATCACATCGAATCATAATATATATTCGCTATGAATTCCACTTGCTTTAGGGAAAAAGGAACCATGCCCCATGGCACGTATCCCGCACAGCACCAAGTGGCAAGTCCCACTCCAAAGTCAAGAACTCATCGCGCGACATGAAGCCACTTCCGAAAGCAATCACCACCTCAACATCCCAACATTTCAAAGATCCGAAAGTAAGTGACGAAGTGAATGAGTGATGACGTGAGGAAGTGATGAAGCAACTGGTTGCCGATGGCAGATGTTGTTCGATTTTGTTGGCGCAGTGGTATGTTGACCAAGATTCCACTGCCAGTGCCACGATGGCCGGATGTCCCAGAACGGGCTCCAGGGTCTCCGCAAAGACAGTCATCCCAAGCACTGCCAGGCAGGTCAAGCACCTGGGATTCCATGGCAAAATGATATTTCCCCCGGTCACTTCCATGGCAGGTCAACAGGACAAAAACATCAAAAAACTCCACCCAGACCGTAAACTGTGGGCAAAGATAGCAAAGTAATATAGTGTATGTACCCAGTATCACCAGTATCACCAGATGGAGGATATCCATCCGCACTTTCGCCAAGTAGCAGCATGATCCAATGGCCATCTGTCATCACTAGCTCCGACGCATGTGACATGCTCCACTGTCTCAGAAGCTGTGGCCTGCAGTGTGAAAGATGGCAACGCCGTGCCAGCAACATCCCCGGGCTCAAACGAAACCGGTTGGCAATGCCCTGCTTCTCGGGACATCCATGCTATTCATGGCTATTCATGGCTATTCATGGCTATTCATGGCTATTCATGGCTATTCCGTTTCCATTGGTTTCCTAATTGGTTTCCTAAAGATTTCATTCAGCCGTGGCACCTCTCGGTCTCTTCGAAACCTTCTTCCACGCTCCGAAGCACCTCCTCATCAGCATCCTCCTCTGCAGGGAAGAGACTCACTAAGCTCCACCAGCAAATGATGGTGCTCAACCTCAATCAATGAGAACCGGGTGCAAAAAAAAATCAGATCTTTTTGGGCAAAAGTTCAAAGCCATTAAAGCCATTGAAGATGAAAGGATGGAAAAGTTTGACAAAATTTCCAGAGAGGAACAGTGCCACAGGTCCAGAGACGAATATCCAGCTCCATAGGGAGAGTCGATGGTCGAAATCCCTCAATAAGCCTTGCAATTTGAGGCGACAGCTGATGCGGTCCACACAGAAAGGACAGGAACTTTGCACAATGGAAAGAATATACCATGTCACAATGCATATCATCAACTTTGGAAGGCAAAGACCACCGCAAAATGCAGGAAAAGTACAAATCCGAATGAAACATCAAAATCAAAACTCCATGTCCATTTTCCAAGAAAACAACAAGCACATAGAAGAGTCATAGAAGCACTTACAGCTCGAACAGCCCAGTTGCTCAAAGTGATGAGGGTCGTGGTGCTCGAGATGGGCAACAAAACCGATCCCGCATTCGCAGCAAAAGCCACGCCCAAAAGCAGTCGTTTGATACAGCTTTCCTCCAGGCCTTGGTGAATGTGAAAGGCTGATTTTTCATGATTTTTGCTGAGAAAAAACACTGTAAATCTCGTTGCGAAAGTTACTGAGAACCAAGGGCCACCTGAAAACGAATGAAAACGATGTGTTGAGAACACAGATGTATCTGGTTCATCCATTGCGCTCAAAGATTTCACTTCGAAGCCCAGCAAAACAGGTGTTTCCAAAAGATTGACGTAACCTGAGGGATCCTGAGGGCACCACCTTGACGCATGAGTGGCTTCAAGGCCGCGAGCACCACAATAGAGCCAGAGCACAACCTTCAGAGAATATCATGGTATCATCGGTATCATGGTATTCTGGTGCATCGGGTACAGAACGTCGACCAATTTCAAACATAAAAACTTATGAAATTGTTTTACTTGTTTTACAGTCCCAGGAGCACAGAACACGCTGCCATGGTGCACAGCATGATGACCAACCTGGAAGGACTGGCTTGAAAGTCACCCTTTCGCCTTGGGAAGGCCTGATCAAATCCCAATGTTTCAATGGTTCAATGCAGTCCATCAGTAGTCCATTGAAACATTTTTACTCAAGTGAAACTCCTCTATGCCGAAGAAAAAAATATCACACCCAATGTCACTTGCTTTCTTCCTCTTGGAAGAATCATGCAGCTTGAGGGATGGAAGTTTCCAAATATGCCAACATTTCCAACGCGTCGAAGATCTCGAACACTCTCTACTGACTCTACTGGAAAATGGATGAAAAACAGATGTCGTTTATGTAATCGTCATCCAGGCCACAGGAAGCTCTTGCTCTGCAGCTTCCACCGTCTCAGCAACGTGGACGTCAAGAGGTCTAAGATGCCACACTTGGCGAAGACGGCATTGATCATCAAGCTTCCCAGCACCTGGAAACCATGGAAACCATGGAAAGCATGGAAACCTAGAGATTTTCCCACGGCTTTCTGCACCGTTGGTTGGGTTGAAGGCTACTGAATGCTACTCTCTCAAGACTAGAAATTCTGGTGACCATCTCACAGAATGTGATTGATGAGCAACAAGAAGAAAGAGTCCGAGACTCCCAGACTCTAAGCCATCTATAGCAATCTAAAGCCATCTATAGCAATCTGAATGCTGAAATATGCTGAAATATGCTGAATATCCTGGCATTTTCCCCACCAGGAAGGAGGTCTGGTTGAAGAAGCTCCCCAAGAGAATCGTGGAGGTTGTCATCATCGTCCGGGCTTCTCCAAAGACTGCAGAGACGCTCCCCATCACCGGGATGAACAGTGCCACGCAAAAGAGCGGCATCACCTGCAGGTCATTCAATGAAAAGGAGCAGCGTGTTTAGGAATGCATGGAATAGATTGCCTCAGATTGCCTCAGATTGCTTCAGATTGCTTCAGATTGCTTCAATGCTCACTGAAAATCTACAATCTCCCATAATCTTCCCAAAATGAACAGCAAAAAAGCTGAAGCGGGGCAGTTGCAAAGTTTGGGACAGCACCCAACTCCTGCAGGATTTTGGGCTTCACCGGCCTCAAATAAGCTCAATGTGAGCACACCCACCATGATCAGGGCACAACGTGCCTGTGGTTCCAAGCCAAAGGTTCTCATACCTGTGAAAGTAGTCCAAGGATGTCCAAGGTAATCTCGAAAGACAAGGTCAAGAAAGGAAAACATATCTGGAAAGGCTACACAAGTCTTTCGCAAGAACTTCGCGTAGGTTTAATCTGGATAAAAAGAGACCAAGGTCCAAAATCCTGCAGCGATCATCACACTTCGCTGTTTATGAAACCTCAAATTCACATGCCTCAGGTGCTGAAAGTCTTCACTATGCCGACTATGCCCTTCGTATTCTTTTGCCATGTGGCACACTGTGGCACCAAGCTACACAAAGGCAGCAACACCGCCACCAAGAGAAGTGGTGGACCTTTGAGCGTCAAGAACTGACGCCACTGCAACCTCACCACCAATCACCACATGAGAGGCAAAAGCCAAGTCAAAGTCCGGTCATGAAAAAGCGCAGCTAGCTGTTTTAAATCAATTTAAAGGATTCTAAAGTTATTGACGGTATTGATGTATATTATATTGATGTAAGGTATTGATGTATATTATAATGTAAGGTGAGAGACTGTTGTTTCTAATCTTGCCGAAATAGAAGTTGGAAAAGCACGGAAAAGCTGAATCTAGCGAGTCCAAGGGACTCAGGGAGCTCGGTGGTTGAACTCAAATGTCGTCGCCGCAATGGTGCTGGAGTGCTACAGAAACTCCGTGGTGAGTACATCCTGCATCACTGGACAGGTCGGCTATGTCGGCTATGGTCGGCTTGTTGTAGATGCATTTGGAGTAGCAACAAAGCACACAAGGACCATGAACACATGCGGAAATGCAGAGACAACAGTTACATTCATGCATCCAAGCTGTGCGATCAGATACTATGCCATACTAGAAACAAATCATGCAAATCATTGCAAATCTATATATGAAAAATGATGAAGAGTCACGCAAAAATAATCTCGTTTGGGCATGTTTGGACAAGAATCGGCCGCGCCTCATGAAGTTTTCTGCCTCCTCATCCGAAGCAGGAGCATCGTTGGGTGCCTAGTCTTCTTGCTCGGTGCTGCATCTGCGGCGCCACCGGTGTCTGCTTCCATGGTGCCCAGCTGGTCGAGAGACTCGTGGGCGCTACATTCGGTTTGGAAGCCAAAAGGCTGCAGACATGCCGAATCCAAATCCTGCAGTATTCAAACAAAATCCAAAAAAGGTGTTCATCCCATGCTGAACAAATGAAGGCTGCTCAAATAGCGTGTGCAGGCAGCGCGAATTCACGTTTGATCACAAAATCTGGACATGATCACTAGAAGAACCTGTAATAAGAATTCAGTTTGCTGGTCACTGACTCATCTTGCATCTCAGCGGCGGAAAGCGCTTGAAGGACCAGCGTAACTGCAAAAGTGAAAGATTCAGAACAGGCTCGATTCTCTCTCCGAAGCAAAGAAGCTGAAACTTTCCAAACAAAGCATATCGGCAAGTGCAGACACACTGGCTGTCAAGAGACTGCTCTAAATTGATTGGCCTCGTATGGAAGTTCGCATTGTAGGCAAACCTAGAAAGACTGGATATTAGCAGGGTGACAGTCAAGCGTGGGTAGCAACAGATTTCAGGCAATTCAACAAGAAATCTGCTCCTGCGGTATCAGGATGACAGAGAAACTTCTCTGCTTCTGACTTCTGACCACTGACATGAACTGCAATTTCCTGCCTCTTCAAAAAAGGATCTTGTCTTTCGCAGGAGTCGAAGATTTGACTGCTTGAGTCTTGAAGCTACGAGGCAAAGCACGATTCGTCATTCCAGCAGCCTTGAACGCTCCTCCTTTGAATGATCATTGTCATGCTCAAGAAATGCGTTTGTAAAATGGATATCAATTGATCAGTTAGAATAGTTAGAGGCTACTTCGAAGACGTTTATATAACCTGACACACTCATCGACTCGTCATGCAGTCTCGTATCTCATGCAGCAAACCAGTCTTTCGGAATTGGATAAACATGGCGGAAGCTCTGCTTGACCTCCCAGGCTAATCGGCTAATAAAACAAAGTTGTCAAGAAAAAAAAAAACAAGATGCAGCTCCTGCACCCTTGAGGTTCAGAAGAACATGCAGAAACAATTCCTCCAATTCTTCACAAAACTGCCCTGAAATCGAAAGTATCATCACCAGCGTCTGGAACAAGACGATTTCCTCCATTGTGGTCTCACCTGCTGCGACAGCTACTCGCAATGCCACTTTGGCACCATCTGACGCAGTGCCAACCTGCAATGGGTGTGTGGCCCATGTGGCCCATGTGGCCCATGTGGCCCATGTGGCCCATGTGGCCCATGCGGCTGGTTTCTTGGATTCCAGGTTGAACACACAACCAGGTTGGACATCCAACATCTCCAACCAAAACCAGGATGAATCTTGAAGTCACATGTTGGCAGCCGAGAACAAAACCGCTGACTCTGCGTCTCCTGTCGTGACATGCAGAGCTGGTTTGCCAAATTTCTCCCTTGGAAACATGGACTGCCTGACGGAGCACTTGAGACACGCGGGCCTCGCAGTTGTTTGCAACACAGCACAGCACAAATTGCAAGATAAAGGATCGCGTAGGATTCACACCCAAGACATTGGAAAGTTTTACCCAATTCTCAGGTCATTCCCACGCACACTCTGACTTGATAGTAGCGGTGCACAAATCCAGCTGGTGCGGAAATGTACAACAGTCAGCCAAGGATTTCTGATTTGGTGCACCGAGAGGTGAGTCTTCTGATCTCGCACAAGTCTGCTCAGACCATCTCCAATGCTAAAAGCAAACAGTATCCGACTGGGGTGTTTTCCCAGAACAACGCCAATCTCTGAAATTTTCTGGCAGCACTGAGCACTCCCTGTACTACTGCCAGTACTACAAATGAACACTGAAATTGTCTGGGCCACCGGGCAACATCTCCTGCCTCTGCAGCTGCCCTCAAAGGTGCTGCGGTGCGACACCTCACAGCACGACACATCCATTGCTGTGCATGAAAACGATCAGCTTGCGTAGCTGCTATGCCTCAAAATGGCATGAACAGGCTCAAACTTTCTCAAACGGATCTGCACACCGTTCATCGCAGCTGCCAGCGTTTTGCCTTTCCCGCAGGGAATGCACATGAAGCTCTGCGTTGAGCGAGGAGAGCCTAGGTGAACACGAAAAACTGCGTGTGACCTGTAAAGGAAAAATAAAGATCCGCATGGTGAGACACTGACAGTTGGAAGATTAAGGTGTTGGCTGCAAGGGATAGGAGATGTTCTCCAACATGGCACCAGATTGTGAGAAGCTCTGATGCACTTTGAGACACTTCAAGCTTTAGCATCCTTGTCTTCGCAAGAGGAAACATCAACAAGCCAATTACATGTGTTTTAAAACTCTTGCTGTTTTATCTTTCAATATCTTCCAAGAAACTGAATAAAGATCTACAGAAATCAAATGATTTGCAATTTCAATGGACCTTGAAGCACAAACAGGCAGATCAAGGTGCGAGCGACGACTTCATGGAGGGAATAGCTTCAAACAGTCACTTAAAATAGACGTAAATGGATGCAACTAGATGACCTCAAGAAATTTACGTTGACATCTCTGGATTTCCTAGAATAATGATGAATAATGGGGCAAACTAACCAATTGAAGGATGATTCTCATGACTTCTCAACTGTCTTCCATCGCAGAAGTCAGACCGTCAGACCCTGCCCGCAGGCCACGCAGTACCAGACCCATACGCTGGGCACTCGTCGTCTGGCTTTGATGTGCCGCGGATCTGCGAAACACCGTGGTGAATCTGTGGTGAATCTGTGGTGAATCATGGGCATAAGAGAAGGGAAGTGCACTGAGGCTCACGACATCTTGGGTTCCCAGGAAATGACATGTCTTCCATTGTTCTTCTGTACTCTCGGCAAGACCCAAGCTTTCCCACTGCACCTGACGAGGTGAACTGGTCCTCAGCAAGGAGTCACCCACAGTGTACCCACAACTTGGTGAGGGATTGAGCCCTTTGCAAAGCACGGCCTGTATGGCCTGCACACTAGTCCAAATTCCATAAGTCTCAAGGTTTCTCTACGCGCAGTGGTTTTGAAGGAAGAGTCCCTTGAAGGAAGAGTCCCTCATAAAGTTACAGTACAATCAGATCTTCTCATAAAATTATAGGCCAGAAAAGAAGTCTAGGTAGTTGGTCGTCAGACTGGCTCACAGGACTTGATAAAATGCACTCATGACTTGAAAAGACTCTTGTGATGCAAAAACTTTCATGCCACACCGTCAGAAAACAGGAAGACAGGAAGACATCGTTTTCTCCAGGCTTCCGCAGTTGACTCGTCACAATGTGCCTACACGACGCAGCCCATGATTCGGCTAGAGCAAATGGCAATGCTCAGCTGGGTCAAAAGAAACAAGATTGGATGAACTCTATATACAGTATATGGATGGAGAGAAAAAGAATGCGTCCAGTTTTCACCAACTGTGAAACATCACAATGTAAAAACCATATTTCAACCACAGCCATCATCAGCCCACCTCGGCGGCCCTGGCATTGCTGTGAAGGAAGACGGCTGCGACTGAGGGGCCTCAGCAAAGCATCACTGCGCAGTTTCTTAAGCAAGTTGTGTTTTGTTGACCAAAACAAACGAATCCTAAGACCTCTTTGAAAATTCTACAGTAATTCTACTGTGGTTTTATAGGTTCCACATGGTTCCACATCAAAATTCAGAGATCTCTGGCAAGGGCGATATGATGATTTAACTTCTGTCCTGGAATGGACCTGTCCATGAATTGGCTTTGCTTTGGCCTGGTTTGGCTGGCCAATCTACTTGAAAATCTGTCCATCGATTGTCGGTGCATGGAACCCTGGTTCTGGACTTGCGGCGACACCACCTCAGGTCTATCTACTATAGAGTAGCTGAGTAGCTCCTAATGTCTCTATCGGTGTGCCATGAATATAACGCATTCTCCAATACACATTCTCCAATTCTCCAGTATACATTTTCCCAAGCTCTATGGGATCCGTGGAGAACAACTCAGTTGACACTTGAGATACCGGACGTTGCTCAGCCGAGCTGTCACCGGTTCCATCAGCCAAGGACCAGGCTGAGCTGCCTGGAAAGAAATGACCCACTACTTCCTGGTCCTGAGATGTACCATCCCAATCTTGCAGTTTGCAACCTCCACCACAACCACCACCACCACCGCCACCAGCAGCAGCAGCAGCAGCAAACAACAACAACAACAACAACAACACTAAAATCATTAAAATCATTAAAATCATTAAAATCATTAAAATCATTAAAATCATTAAAATCATTAAAATCATCAAAATCATCAAAATCATTAAAATCATTAAAATCATTAAAATCATTAAAATCATTAAAATCATTAAAATCATTAAAATCATCAAAATCATTAAAAACATTAAAATCATTAACAACATTAAAATCATTAACAACATTAACAGACCACCATAAACAACACCCATGCCCACATCCAGCTGCCTGCTGCGGCATATCACCATTCACTGGCCGCAGAACCCGACTGGGGATTGTCCTGGCAAAGGACATTCAGAGCACATGCCACGACATCCCCACTGGACCACCGCTGAAGACATCCCCTTCCCGGAGGCCCTTCCCTGCTGTCCTTGGCCGCTCGGCACCACATTTGCCACAGAAATTGTGGCCAGCGCCGATACTGGATCCACACTGGGAGCAGTGAGCCTCAAGACAGCTATTGCACTTCTACACAGAATTCTGTTTACAGGTATGAATCGGTATGAACATGCCGTAACATGCCAATCAGGCCATCATCATTTCAACAAAAGGTTGTTTGCAACACCAAATTACCCAATCACTTCAACCGTGGGAAGGGACCCAATATCACACTGCATATGGTTGATCTCATCCCAGCCAAGTGACCACATTTTGCATCTGCGGTGGCAGTGACACTAATGGTACGGCTGTTGTCGGAGCAGCCTGAGTACATGAACCGCAGCAAGCGGAGACCTTCGACTGCAATATTCCCACATGCAGCAGCATGCTCCAACGCGCTGGTGCATAAGTTTCATACTGACACACTGTAACAGGATGATTTACAAGAATTTCAAAGTTGTGTCTGTAAGTTTTCTTGCTCAACTCCTATCCATCCTAGTGAATTTCCTGAAAATGTAATTCCCAAATTGTCTGTTCAAACCTATCAAACTCAGAAACCGGACCTGACGAAAAGTGGCAGGAGGGCTGTGCACTCGCCGGGCCTTCCCAATTTCCAAGCAAAATGTTCTCTGAAGTTGTGGTTTCGTGATTTGCTGCAAAGAAAGGCAACATCGCAGCTGGACAATGGTCGGATCGGGGCAGAAATCTCTCAACTATCTGAAATGATCTTGACAATTTGATGATAACCAGTTCTATTCTCGTTGTGCTGCGTCTTTGAACTGTCATTTGGAACGGGCATCGGCCCTCAGGCCCCTTTGATTTCACCGGGGTCTAATCGGATTGGAACAAAAAACCTGCACATCAAAGTGTCCAAAATAAAAAATCGATGACATGAAACTGTTTCAGTTGTGGACACTGAGTTTTTCACTGGTACTAAGACCGGCGAATTTGCCATGGTGGATGTGAAGAGCACCTGTGGCAAAAGACATGTGCGGAATGAATGGAGTGATCTGTGGCAATACTGGACATCGCATGTCAATCAAAAAATTGAGGGGCGATTCATTCATTGTTCATCCTGCATTTCAAACATCGAAACCATGATGATTTTGAATGATGTACGTGTAGACACCAAACATGCAAAAACACGCGAATCCAAAACAACATGTTATTTTTTGCGGAAAATGTCGAAATGATGGGAAATCAGGCCCAATGTTCTGTTGGATCGGTCGCCCATTGAGCACCTTATTGTGCTCCCCGACAGGACCACACTATTTGATGCACACACAACCAAAATTTGGATGGACTAGGTGTTTCGAATCAATCTGTGTTTTGAAATAAATTGTGTGGACCAATTAATTTTAAACATAAATCATGTCATGAACCCACATCATAAAAACGAACCAGTGTTTTGTTTTTCGGTCCATGCTCATCAAACGACCCCGCACGTGTATCGCCGCAATTCACTGCAATCCACCTGAATGCCACTTGATTGAGCCAAGATCAACGATTCCAAACATGTGTGGAAATCTTAGAACGTATGCAAATTCGAAAATACATGTACTGTACCATGATTGTTTTTTCCGGATATGTACATCCCATTTCAATCCACAGATTTTTTTTGTTGTAATTATAAAAAATGATGGATCACTTGCATCAGTTTCTTAACTCATTTGCATCATTTTCAGTTGCGTAACGTTGGATCGTTTTCGTCACTTCACATGATACAAAGCAACACAAGCGAACCCAAAAAGATCACACAACCAAACCCCCGACCAAAAAAAAATCAGCGTTGTTTCTGCAAAAACATGATGACGTGCAATACCGCTAACACTGCGAAAACATGGTTGTGCATTTTTGTTGCTACAATTGCTAATGGTAAGTTTCATCAAGGAAGTTCGCAAACAATGCTGTCACATGGCCTGTGTTGCCACCAAAAAAATGGGTCCAACCTATATTCACCAGCAATATTGTGATGACAAATAAATTAAAACAAACATGACATGTACCGTGCCTGATGGATACTACAAACCACGTATTTATTGGAGGATCGAACCAAAAACCCGCGCGCACAGCGAATGCGAAACGTTATTCATTGCATCGCACAAATCCATCAACAATGCCAACAGTTTTGAAAACGAGTTTATTTTTCCTCCTGGACCGACCCTTTTGTTCTGCTACGTTCTGCTTATTGCAGTACGTTCCAACGCATGGTTTTGAATGCATTTAAACAACATACACATCGCGAATGCCTGCGCAACTCGTGAAGGGCAACACGAACGTAGGCGATCAAGAGGGGTAATAAAAAAGACCGCCTTGCCCTAAGGAGCAGGGGAGGGAAAAAAATATGTTTTGAAAGACCATTCAAACTCAAGGCATGCTTACAACACCGCTTGACTCTTAACTTTTCACTCGCCCTAAACATCAACATTCCTGCATAGCCGACACTATCGTGAGTCCATTGGGTACGGCGTGGCTAACCTGGTCATACAGCCCCTGTGGGACGCATGTCATACGGATAGGGATACTAGCTGTATCAGTACGTACTAGTGAAGTAAGAACCACGTTTCGGACCTTTGTGGGCGCGCGCCGACATGCTAATTTTTTTATTCATATCTTCAGCCACGCGTTGTCATCTGACACTATCCCAAATTTTTTGGGATCGCATCCAACCTGAGACATTCTGGATTGCCTGAGACATTCTGGATAGCACATGGAAGTAAATATTTCAACTGACAAGTTAATGGTGGTCATCACGATTTTGTATCCGCCTTCAACATTAGCAATATATTTGAAACTTTGATTTCTTTTCACATCTCTGTTTTTGTTGCTACTCTGCAAAGCCAACACAAAAGGGCAGCAGCATAAAAACAAGTCGACTCAAACACCATGATCAAATTCATGAAGAGAAGCTCTTACAACGTAACATCACGCATGTGTGCAAGTGCAAGAGAAGATCTTACAACGTAACATCACGCGTGTGTGCAAGTGCAAGAGAAGATCTTGCAAC
>Ga0126342_10015046_pt1 | contig 13591 bp, 13 predicted proteins | sample Cyp1metagenome_FD_92528 | JGI IMG/M metagenome (GOLD analysis project Ga0126342, IMG submission 92528) | Coral microbial communities from Lord Howe Island, Old Settlement Bay, Australia - Cyphastrea 1 metagenome | ecosystem: Host-associated > Invertebrates > Cnidaria > Coral ...
ATATATATATATATATAATATAATATATATATGATAATATATACTGTATATATGTATTTTTTCTTTTATATACAGTGTATATATATATATATACTACTGTATATATATATATATATTATACTTACAGTATATATACACTATATATATAATAATATATATATAATTATATATAAACTGTATATACATATATGATATATATATATATATACATATATGATATATATATATATATATATACATATGATATATATATATATATTTTTTATAATATATAATATATATTATAATATATAATATATATTATATATTCTTCTTATATATATATACTGTGATTAATTATCCATTTTAGTTCATTCACTCATGGGCAAGGCCCCAATTTTTTTGGTACCTATTTCTTAGGTCTCCCCATGTTCCCAGAGAGCCCATCCCAGGTGGGAGCGAGCAACAATGCAGCCTCTTGACGGCATGAGGTTTACGACATGGGTGTGTCTGAAAATGGGTTTTAATATACTGGTGTATATACATATACATATACATATATATATATATATATATTGCACCTATTAAAATCATGTCTACCCTCTATTTATGATATCTTTGGCACTAAATTCGGGAACATGATGAACATGATTATTGCAAGAAGCGGATGGATGACACACCCATGGAACCACGCTGACAACATAAAATACTCGTACCTGCGCCCCTTAAAGCCTAGGCCATCGCAAGTCGCCAGTACGAGGGCACACATCGCAAGTCGCAAGTTGCCATGTCTCATCCATATTCCATGCATTCAATGTTTCTGTATGGTCCGGTAATGTATATGTCTATTTTCCAGATTGGAACTAATTTAGCCATACACTGAGCCATATAATTGGTCACCGTTTCACTTACCGTACATGTTCCATCTACATTACATTCCATAGATTTTCCACACATATTGATATCAGCCATGATTTCCCCATAGATTTATCCATTCACCATAGATTTTTCATGCCTTCACGTTTTCCCCATTCACAACAGCGCGTTGGTCGCCTAGGAAGCCCTGGAGGGCATAGAACGCTTATCGCCCAGTGACCTGGAAAGACTCAGAGGATCCATGGGCAAAATGGGCCTTTGAAGGTCAGAAAGGTAGTCAATCATAGATATCTTCAGAAAGATATTCCTTCAAATTATTGTTGATGATGTTTGAATACTTAAGGTGTAATGGAGTTTAGATGCTCAAGTTTCGCAGGCATGGGTTCGTGCGCATTGTTGTCAAATTTAAAAGCAAATATCTCTGAGACACGGTGCGAAGCAGCAAGAAAGAAACTTGTCCAATTCTCAGCGACCAAACGGGTGGAAAGTTGGATTAGAACAGCTCTATGTTAATGTCAACCCTGGATTAATAAACCTATATTATTATATTTAAGCTGATCCAGCTGTGTTTCTTTCCAACAAAACGGGGGTCGAGACCCCGAGAGCTCCAAAGAGAGTGATGCCCTACAGCGAGGGGTTTGTTGGATCCGTGGACAAAATGTCAGCACCTGTGTGGACAGTCCAAGGGTGTTTTCGAAAAACTTTGGTGATTGATCTGTATATGTACATTATACGTGTAAGTACATGTATACGTAAAATATATGTGTATCTGTGTATATATATATACAATAATATAGTATAATATAATATAATAAAATATAATATAGTATAATATAATATATTATAATATATTATAACATAATACAATATTATATTATATTATATTATATTACAGTACATTATATTATATTTATCTTTATTTTGATTTTAATATTTATATTATATTATATCATTGTATATTATATTATATGTTACTATGTTATATTATATCATGGTGTATTATATTACACTATATTATATTATATTGTATTATATTTTATTATATTATATAATGTTATATTTTATTTCGGTGCCAATTTACAACATATATATATACACACATCGTACACATATGTTAAATATATATATATGTGTGCACCAGTACATACTGCTGCCATGACATACATGCAGACAGGCATGCAATGATGCCCGAAGGATCCAAGTTTATTTCGGAGGTTTCGACCATTGAAAAAGATGAATCATCACTCAAAGCAGGGTATGTAATATACTTATGACATAATATAAGATTTCTAGAATAGAAATGTATATACACTATGCAATATATAAATATATATACACATACATGCAAATAGAGTAAATCAGTATTTCATAAGGCAATGCCCTTCGAGAGGGCGGACGTTTCTGCAGGTGGAGGACCTGTTTCTCCTTTTGCAGCAGGTTCTCCAGGCGGCAGATGAAGTCATGTTGGGAAGGTTTTTTTTTCCCTCGGCTGTCATCAAACATGGCTGGAGTTGCCGACCAAACATGGTGATGAAGTTGTTTTTTTTTGTGTGGGAAATCCTCCATAAATGGAGGTGTTGATGGGAGAGTCATTGAACCAAATGGGTAAAATGCCACTGCCATGTTTTGATGACTAGAGGGTATAAAGATGTTTTGATAATTATAACCTAAAGTATAGGGTTTGCATAGGGTTTGCCACTAGCCTTGGTTTGGCTGGGAGGTACGATCTTTGGAATCATTAAACACCTTTCGATGCTTAAAATGATGAAGCCAATGATAAAGTTTGCAACCTTGACATAGTAAATTGAGTTTGCCACAACATTGATCCCTGGTTAGTTAACTTGGGGAGCAGCATGTTCTTTTAAGAACATGACATATTTGTTTGAGTGTTTCTAAGGCACTGAATTTGATCCAGGGTTTATTGAAATCGATGAAGTTTGCTTGTTCTCTCATACCTTCGAGCATAATCAACATCATCAACGTCAATGAACAAAACAACTATGCCAAAAACATCCAAAAACTATGCTGAATCATTAGCACAGCAGGGATTGTTTTTTCATATGTGTTCCATATGTGTTTTGCCGGGATGGCATGAAATCAGCCGAGGCCTTTCCGGTGGATGCCGTGAGTTGCGGAGCGATTCTCAGAGTCTTAGCGGCAGTTGGCTGTTGCCCTCGGCAGTTGCTGTAACGGTTTGCTATGGAAATCTAAGGAAAATCACCGTTTTTATAGCCCATAGGATCCATGGTGCTGGTATATATGCTAACATAAAGGGGGTATATTGATGGGATCCATGTTACCATATATATAGCATACATGGATCCTATGGGTAGGTAAATCATCATCATAAATCATCTATAAATGGGCAATTGTCCATAGCTATGTTAAATGACCAGAGAGTAGTAGCTGGTTCATAGCCCTTTTGAGGCTTCTAAGGTAAGTCCTTTATACAGCCGGCCTATACTTTGTACCCAAGGTTGTGGAGTTCAACTGATGTCCTCGGAAAATGGCATGAGTCGTGATGTTCAACAACTAATCATATCATCAAGCCACATAAAACCCCCCAAATGTTTATCAAGTTGATTATTATATAATCATTACATTATCCCCACCACTAGAAATTGTTTATCCATGTTTGCCATTATTTTTAACCAGTCACTATCACATCATTTACTTAAAACTGTCCCACTCAATCATTATACTTCAACCTAAAAACTGCGATAAATATCCCCAGCTGCTTCAGACTCCACGCGTTTAGTCGCCGTGCTATGTGGGGACCGGGTACAGCTTTAGTCGCCAGCGAGGCGACTACCAGCGTTGCCGTGTGGAGAACGTGTGCAGTCGCCTGGGTCTGAAGGTCTTCGCCTTCCTATGGCGCCAGGCTGGTGATTTCATGGATTATCATGGGCATAGTTTGTGGGTCATGACATGTTACCCACTAAAAAAGGGAATCATCTGAATCGCGTTTTCACATGGCCCATCTAAGTAATGCAATGAGATTGGCGTAGATTTGGGATAATTCATGATTCTATTTGAATATGTGTCTATAACTCTGCATACAATGCATTTACGTTTGTAATATGATATCTAGACTAGAGTATAGGAAAGGTAGCATCTTGAAACATGCATGCATACTAGACATGCTGAAAGTTTTCCAGGGGTCGTCCAACAGGATCCTTACTGCTACGACAAAAACTCTCGGGCCTCTAGGGTGTTCTGAATCATTTGGCTGGAAGTTTCCGATAATCGTTATTTCCACAACTGCAAATTGGCATGATGTTCTCAATTTCAACTTTAATGTTTGAGAAATCCGTTGAAAGCGCCAACCACCTGACTTTTCTCGACAATACTGCACATCCTGATATCCCAAGGTTTCGGCACTTTTATTGGAAACTTGTGTGTTGAGAGATGAAGGCTGAAGGTTTCCAAATTTGGCAACTCTGCCGGTCCATGCCGGTCCCGATCGGGGGTCGCAAAGATCTTCTGCACATAAACATTTCGGTACGTTGACTGGGATTTTCGGGCTCAGGTTTGTGGGTACCTTTGAAGGTCAAGCGCTGCTAAATTCTATAGGGGATGCGATGTTGTCGCCCCTGTGGAAGGAGCAGCCCTTGCTTCTGAATCAGATGATTGCAGGGGGGTTGGATGCGCGAATTGTGAAGGTGGATTTGGGCGGTTTGGTGGGCATGGAGTATATCAACAAAGTTAGGCTTCCAATTCCTTTATCAGTTTCCATCTATATGTGCTTCAGTGTTTTAGGATGTTTGGGGGATACTATGGAGACAAATTGTGATTTTAGTCACGGCAGTCCTTTGTGTTCTAGAATTACTTGATTGATAAATTTGATAGGTAGATTTGCGACAGACTGCATATCATAAACAAAATATCAACATGTCAAGTGGCTTGCCAGTTCTATATATGCAAGTGATTTTACTCCAGCCAAGAATTGTAGTTTGATATTTTTCAAGGCATCAAAACAACACTATACAGATGTCCCCTTCGGACTATGGAGCGCATCCTGGATTTGCCAACAAAAACGTGCATCGAAAGCTTGTCCGAGGGAGCGGTTCGGAGCTATAGTTGGGGCTAGTTGGAGTTTCCCAACCACAGAAGAATTACTCACTAAACCCCTCATGTTCGATGGGTAAATTCAAATCATGATGGATAGCAAATCGTCATGATAGGAGAGGATTGGAATAAACTGGAACACATATGTATATAATGTATGTAATGTATATATATATATGTACTGTATTCCAATTGGATGGATGGATCTATCCAATCTATCGATGAACCAGGTCGCTTGCATGGGCTTGGACCAGCGTCACATTGGCGTCTCGTCCAACAGGCTTCAGCCTGAAAATTGTTGATTTTAGCCTAAACATGGTGATTTAACCACCTGAAAATTCAGACTCTACCATGAAAAATGTGATTGAACATGATTGAAGCTAACAAAATTTTGTTTTTTTTTCAGATCCTCCACTTGGATTACCAGCACCATGGAGCATATGATACGCCTGGGATCTGTAGATGGAGTACATGCTGGATTTTCCATTGCTTACGTACTGTAGTGGAAGACCATATATATATATGTATGTATATTTTATAATGGAAAGCAATAGGCAATTCTGAAAACTCATGCAAAACCTTTGGAAAGCCTCCCCATGTTTATAATAGCCAACGTATCTGGATTTGGGATTTTTTCTAGCTATGCAAGTTAGGCTGAAAGAAGAGAGAAAGATTGATGATCGTAATCTCATCCGGGCAGTAAATTCCAGCTTACAGTCAGTGGGCTGAAATGCAGATATGCAATGCTAAAGTAGGAATCCGTAAGGCTTCTGAGGGGTATATTTGATGATATTTGGGGAACGGATTTACTCAGAACAACTCAGAACATCGTTTCCAAAGATATGCGGGTTTGCTCATGTTTGCCTGTATCAAACCAGAATTTACTGACAAGCTTCTTGCGCAAAGTTCAAATCCGTCAATGATTTGTGTTGTCTGAATAGGCTGCACAGGTCAGACACTTTCAACCCTTTTAGACACCTTTGGATAGGGATGTGTCAAAACCTATGATGCCATAGTTTTAGGAGACAACCGTCCATCTACACCCGCAAAAAGATTAACATAGAACCCAAAAAACAATGGTTTCCAACATTTTGCACGAATGATGTTACTCTTCGACACGGCCCCGAGGAAAGTCGATCCTGGACAACAGCTTCGCAGATTCTCGGACAGCGTGGAAGGATAATCGCCAATGCCGTATCACCCAGATAAGTTCAATATGTATATTATGATATTAGATTATATACAGATATATGTAAATATGTACCCACATGTTGCGGTATTGAACGTCATATTATATATTATATGGATTCATATGGTAGATATGCCGTACTTGGAATCCTGATCCCTTTATGGGGAAGCTCCAGCGAGGCTCATGTGATGCAGCTGGGCAAGAAGTGGGGCCTGGACACCAAGCGCATCGCCGGTGACCATCGTCACAGCCCGGTGCATTTGATGACTGCTCCCACGAAAAATTGATTGTTCGATAAGATATGGTCTAATAATATATATATATATCTATCTATCTATCTATCTATCTATCTATCTATCTATATAATTCTATATATATTAATATATATATATATATGTAAATATATATATATACATATACATGTATATATTATATGGTTTAGTACATTTTAGATCATTTTAGTACTAGAAATTGGTAAAAGAATATCCCAAATGCTCCCTGGTGCTGGCGTATTGACCTACTTTTAAGTCATTCGAACAAGGAGCAAATAAACAACTATTGATAGATGTTCCATGCGAGCATATGGATATGTCGGGTATGTGTTCATTGGTATCACATTGCTTCGGTCACCATACTTTCATGTCCCGTTCGAGACTGGGTGTTGGGAAGAACCACCTGGAGTGTGAGATGGAACGCATCCAGGTGGTAGATATATTTAATCATTTTTACCGAATCATTTACCCCAAATTTGCCCAATGATAGGTAGATCGGGAAATGTATGTAAATGCACTGTATCACAAATGGCTGGTATGGGCTGCTATTGTATTATGTTCTAGTAATGTATCAGCAGAATCTAATCCTTGGTACCATTGTTGCGTGAAGTTATGGATAGTCACATTGTAGTTACAACCTTATTTGCTTGTGACAGGGGCACGCCAATGTACAAGGTGGGTGGGGCCTGCCCAGTTCGAAGTTGGTTCAAAAACCTCGGCGGTATAAACCAAGTTAGCAACCATGTCTTGAGTTCAGCAATGTTATTATCGGAGTCATGGAGTTATATTATAAACCAAGTCATGGCAAAAGATTAGCAAACTATAAAAGTATATAATTAATAGTAATAGTAATAGTACAGTAACTATTGCCATAGCTGTGGACAGCAGCCTATATCTATTCATGCTTTACAACCTGGTTCTCATGTTTCCTCAGCCACATAATTCTGTGGCGAGGCGTCCACGTTTGTGGGGAGGGAGGAGAGTATGAAAGCGCAGGCGCCGTCTGGAGCCATGGTCTCCACAGCCATCGTGGAATAGATTGGATAAAAAACGAGATGATAATTATCTACATTATACCGTATATAATCTTATGTGTATATATATATATATACACAGATGGATGGATGGATGGATGGATGGATGGATGGATGTATGGATGGATGAATGGATGGATGGGTGGATGGATGGATGGATGTATGGATGGATGGATGAATGGATGAATGGATGGATGGGTGGATGGATGGATGGATGGGTGGACGGATGGATGGATGGGTGGGTGGATGGATGGATGGGTGGGTGGATGGATGGATGGATGGATCGACAGATAGATAGATAGATTGATATAGTATAGATATAGTATAGATATATAGTATAGATATAGTATAGATATATAGTATAGATATAGTATAGATATAGTATAGATATATAGTATAGATATAGTATAGATATAGTATAGATATAGTATAGATATAGTATAGATATAGTATCGATATAGTATGGATATAGTATAGATATAGTATAGAAATTGTATAGAAATAGTATAGATATAGTATAGAAATTGTATAGATAGTATCGATAGTATCTGGATAGTGTAGATAGTATAGATAGTATAGCTAGTATAGATAGTATAGATAGTATAGGTAGTATAGATAGTATAGATAGTATAGATAGTATAGATAGTATAGATAGTATAGAATATAGAACATAGAATATAGAATAAATAATAAAGAATATCACTGATATTCCACTATGGCCAATGTTCCAAGAGATGATCAATTTCTGCTTCTCCAGCTGTATCCAGTCTTTGATGCTCCTCTTTTCAATCAACGTCTGGCTCTGCCCGAAGGCACAGGTTGAAGGATGACTGGACTGTTGGGCAGGGTTTTCTTGGGCAAAATGTTAATGGAAATCGTGGTTGTTACCAGCCAATACTGTACATATGCGGCGCTCCGGCGAGATTTTCCCTTCAATTCTGGGAGGATAAAATTTCAGAGACGATTCTTCCCGTTTGCTTCTTATGTGGAAGAACATGAAACCATAAGATAGTACAACGTTGCCTCCAATCCAGCCGTCCGTTTCTGCAGGACTTGAACGAAATGAAGGTCTCCAAGTCTTCACATTCGGTGTACCCATGTTCATATAAGCCCAGAGAACAGATTGTTGATTTCAAATCCCATTCAATCCCATTAAATCCCATTATAAATCGCATTATAGATCCCATTATAAATCCCATTATAAATCCCATTATAAATCCCATTATAAATCCCATTACATTAAATCATATTACACCACATTAAAGCCCCATTGAACTCCCAGTGAACTCCCTTTCTTCCAGACTCCGACAAAAGAATCTCCGACTCCAGGTTCCATGGAGGCATGCGCCCATCCTTCGGGTGAAGCAGATGGTGTTGCCTTGATGTCTGTGAGGCGGATCCCCATCCCGTCCGGAAAAAATGATGGGTTTATAGATGGGGAATCCCGTCTGGCAGATGACAAGAGCTATTTTCAGCTTTGTGTATTAAAGTTTAGCCAGAATGGGATGGAGAACTTGAGAGATGTGCTTTCCAGTGGTGAATGGAGGCAGCGGTGAAGGGAGCTGTGCTTGAATACTTATATATATATATATATTATATTATATATATATATATATGTTCCCCCAAAAAAAGAGAACCAGTTGGAGCTACGAACAGAGTTTCCCCACCTCATGATACTTGGGGACACACTTGTTATGTAGCAATGTCTTACGGTGTTGGTGATACAATCGGGATATCAGTGATAGAAGTAGCCAACCATGGAATCAATGGAATCCAATGTCGGACACCAAGGAGTTGACTCGCATCATACTTCTATGGTTCAAACATTGTGAAGAATGTTGTTCTGGTATGTTCTGGTTTTGACATCCATTACAATGTAGCTGACATATGGTGATATAGTGGTGATATAATCAGGATATAAGTGATATAACTAGACAAATTGGCATGATATTTATCTGTTATGGGGTTGAAACATCAATAATGGCGAATGTGGGATTTAATTTAATATTATACAACCATCGAATATTTTAACCATATTGAACCAATGAAATATTGGATTTTGATATGTCTTAAAATTTGGTATACCCCAAAATTCACAATCTTAATGGGGAACATTCTGATGAAGCAGTTAATGGGATGGGGTACCTAATCTTTAGATAAACCCATATGTTGATATGGCAATTGAAGACAACCACCATGGGTTTCGAGCATGCGCCTCTGTCCAAGTATGGCAGTCTGCACTAAGCATCCTGGATTGGGATGGGAAAATACCATCGGTTTAACCCATGAACAAATAGATGATTTAGGGGGACCCCAATTTTCATGGGATTTCCCACTATAAACCATATATATATATATATGGGAACATATTCCATGGGATTTCCCATTTTAGGAAACATCCATATTCCATATATAGTGGACCTGAAGGTTGCGCGTCTAGCCATGGCTTGAGGGGCTTGGAATCCGCCGTCAGGGAAGCACCATTGCTTGAAGCCAAGGCAGGCCCTCCGTAGAAGTCGTAGATTGAAAGTGGGTGAATTACACCGTGCGTCATCAAAAAAATGTATGGTTTTAGTATCCCCCATGGTTGTCCGTTTACAGAATGCCACTCCTTTGGTGTTACAATATGCCCCCTCCAACCACCTTCTCATAAACGGAAAAAAATAAATTAACCCATGTTTATTTATTTTGAGAATTCTTTTGTATGGCCAGGCATTTTATAAAAATCCTGCCGTCATGTATGGATGATAGATTATGCTAATTTGTTTTTAGTGGTGTGATACCCACAGGTTGCATTTTGTAAAAAAAAAATGGTATATACCATGTTCAGTGGTATTTTCCATTATTTTGACCGGCCGGGCATTTTGTAAATGGGAGCTTGGATCCTCGTATCACGTCCTCCATCTGGCTCCATAGGTGTGGGATTTTCCTTCACAGGTGGGAACAAAAATGGAAAATAAGCAAAAATCAAATCCAAAGAAGTGATTTTTGGGATGATCCCTGCAAAGGATTCCAACATGCCAGTTTTTCTTCCAGTCCAGGGTATCCCAAATTTGGTGGTGCTCTTTACTTTTGACGCCATTTGCCATCAAACCCATTTTCATAGATGGCATAGATGTATGATTTTTTTAAAGGGGTTTTCAAGCATCTAGGCATTTTATGCTGGCATTTGTTGCAAGTCCCAATAATGAACCTTGGAAGTCCATAAACGGAAAAAAAGGAAAAAATGCTATCGGGATACTTTCAGTTTTTGGACGTGTTGGCATTTCATAAAACCTCAAGTTTTTATATTTTACTATATCTGCATTTTATATTGCGGAAATATGTTTTTCGTAGGGCCACCCATTTTATAAACGCCTGAAGATGCATCTCATTTATGAAGTGACCAGCTAGGGGTAGGTACCCATCAAGCAAGGGGGATGTTTTAGTATATTTTAGTGTATATATATATATATACATATTGAATGTAACAGTCATGTTCACATCTTTAGATGCAGTTGTCTATGGTTTCGCCAGATTCTCTGGACAAAAAACATGAGTAGATTCAGGGTGCCGTGGCCATCACTTGACTGGAAGCACCACATGGAATGTGTTTGGGTTGGTCTGAAAACGGGGAAAAAAACAGGTGTGACATGATGGTTCACCAGCGCATTCAAGGGTAACTACTTGTACCCTAGTTTCAGACAAACCTGTTTGTCTCTATCTATCTATCTATCTATCTATCTATCCATCTACAGTATCTACCTATCTATCTATCTATCTATCTATCTCTCTCTCTATCTCTCTCTATCTCTCTCTATCTATCTTTCTATCTATCTATCCATCTATCCATCTATCCATCTATCCATCTATCCATCTATCCATCTATCCATCTATCCATCTATCCATCTATCCATCTGTCCATTTGTCCATTTGTCCATCTACCCATCTATCCATCTATCCATCTATCCATCTATCCATCTATCTATCTATCTATCTATCTATCTAACCGTCTATCTGTCTATCTGTCTATCTGTCTATCTGTCTATCCATCTATCCATCTATCTATCTATCTTTCTATCTTTCTATCTATCTATCTATCTATATATCTATCTATCTATCTATCTATATACCTATCTATCTATCTATCTATCTATCTATCTATCTATCTATCTATCTATCTATCTATCTATCTATCTATCTATCTATCTAATCTATCTAATCTATCTAATCTATCTAATATATCTATCTATCTAATCTATCTAATATATCTATCTATCTATCTGTTTGTCTATCTATCTATCTATCTATTTATCTATCTATCTATCTATCTATCTATCTATCTAATCTATCTAATCTATCTAATCTATCTAATATATCTATCTATCTATCTATCTGTCTGTCTGTCTATCTATTTATCTATCTATCTATCTATCTATCTATCTATATTTATATATGTGATGTTTGTGTACTGATTATGCGGATTTCAGCATTTGTCCACCCGCCTCCAGATACTTCGGTATACTTCCGTAGCAGGTAGCTTCAATCAGCATGAAAACGAAGCTGACACACACATCACGGGGACATCCTAAGGTGTTTGTCCGCAAACTGTAAGCTGGGAGTTGAATTTGAATCTGCTGAGATCACTTAACAATCTGAGATCACTTCAAAGTCTGCAGCCAGGAGAAGGAACCGTCACGGTCAGGAACATAGATTCACGGTTAACCGTGGCCAGTAACTACAAGGTGGGGCCCCATAGATTGCTAAGTTGATTTGTAACTTGCTTAAGTATGGTTTATAGATGTTTATAGGGGATAAAATTTTAGTCGATGGGATTTATAAACCAACTTATAAGTGGGGGAGTCCACCTTGTACGAACAATTATGAGTTATGGATGCAGACCCAACGGCGGAAGGGACTTGGAGATGTAGTGGTCTCTGCTCACATTAACTGCAGCTGATAACTCTCCGCTGCCGAGGCTGGACGTTTTGGAGGAGTATAGCTCTTTGCGCTATTACCACGAGACATTCCCGAACCGCTCTCAACAGAGGGTCTGATTTGGTCTCAGTTGTTTGACCATGTGTGACCCACAAAGACATGAGACCAAATACATCCAAATACGTTTATAAGATTATGGGGTAAATATGTTTTTTGTATGGGTCACTGGGTTCTAGGTAGATTAGTGCGTTGAATCTGTTTGACATATTTTGATTGTAAGTGGGGTGGGTCTATTTGCAGCTTGCAAGGATGCGTTGAAGAACACGAGGAAGTTTTGCAGAAATGGGTATGTCCCAAAATGAACCCCCAAAATGGATGGATTGATACTAAAAATGACAAGCCTTCTGTGAGTCCCTTGGCCCATTTCAGTGGCCATTGGCATGGCACCTAGGCCCATGTCAGAGGATCGCCTGGCTGATTTGGTCACAGACGAGGCCCCACGAGAGCGTGGTGACTCCGTAGGAAGCGAAATATCCACCGTCTTTTGCTGTAAGATGTCTAAGATTGGGAATGATTTGTGATTGGGATTCCCTTTTAGATGTCTAACATTAGGATTCCCGAAATGATGTCTAAGATTGGGAATCATTTCGGGAAAGCGATGGTTTCGACATGTTTTGACCAAATGTAGCCAAATGAAATGGTTGAGGCTTGTCATTTCCAAACTCCGGAGATTGGTGTGGACTGAGTGACTGTTTTCATTGTATGAAAGGGATCTAAACAAATGACCAACTACAGGTGGTTAAGATATCCAGCACCCTAAAACAAAGCCTTCAAACAAGTATGACTAACAGAGGTGAATGTAACTACCATATAAATCTACATATATAATATTATATAAGTATTAGTGTACAACATTACAATAGTTTGTAAAACTAGGGTAATACAGCAAATTTCCTCATTTAAACCGAATGGTAAAAGACCGGATTTGTTACGCCCCGCGGCCCCGCGCATCAGGATTCATCTTGTTGGTGTAGACCATTGACAAATGCAAACAGCACAGCTGCAGGTGGACTGCAGGAAAGTGGCAGGTGATTGGCAGCGGTTTCACCCACCAGAAATTGTGATCTAACCAGCCAGAAATTGTGATTTAACCAGCAAGAAATGATGATTTAACCAGCCAGAAATTGTGATTTAACCAGCCAGAAATTGCAATTAAATTGTGATTTAACCAACCAGAAATGGTGATTTAACCAGCC
>Ga0126342_10015047_pt1 | contig 13591 bp, 13 predicted proteins | sample Cyp1metagenome_FD_92528 | JGI IMG/M metagenome (GOLD analysis project Ga0126342, IMG submission 92528) | Coral microbial communities from Lord Howe Island, Old Settlement Bay, Australia - Cyphastrea 1 metagenome | ecosystem: Host-associated > Invertebrates > Cnidaria > Coral ...
GCGTTTCCAATGGGGAAAGGGGTTTTGCAAGGTCTGTGCCGGGACAGGGGTCGTGGCGAGCGTTTTGATTGGGAATAGCTGTCAAACGCAAACATTGCAAGGACTTTGGCGTATGGGTGTAGCTGGTAAATGGATGTCCATCCCCCTAAAAATGGTATTAATAGGTATTGATCCATAGCCATTTGATGTCCACGTTTGATTAACGTTCGCAACGCCCAAAAAGATAGAAACATATAATCACAGCCGTTCGGTGTAACTAAAGAGAATGAGGGGGCAGGAGCCCCTTAAAAAATAAACAAATAAAGCACATCTGAAAATACTATGGGGTCAGACTCCAGCATTTTATTTTGTGGGTGCATTTTATTTTTTGAGGTGCCCAACCCATCAAGTTAACTGACAGAGATAGCATGATAGCAAAGATGCACAGCTGTGAACGGTCTGATCATTTTGTAGCATATGAACTGAAACAGCAGTTGTTGTCGATCCAAATTGATGCTAGCAGGAGTGCGTGCTGTGAAAATGGAAAATTCGAAAATGGGTTGGCCCCCCTCATTTTCTATTGCCTCCCTTGGCCAACAAAAGACACACGGGCAGCTCACAGCAGCCAATGAGATTTGTTCAATTTATTTACAGTATATTTCTTTGATTTTATTTGTATGTTTTCTAGAAACCATCCAGATGTCAGAATTGGAACATATTGGAACCAATTATATTTATTTGTATGTTGGAGGTTAGGTCTTGCCATTTTGGGTGGTTTTCCTTCAAAAATTATTAAAACCAATCAGATAAGGAAACAAGACTAACCAAGATCAACCCAAAAGAAAATGCCGGAGCCCGAGGTCCAACAGTTGCCAGGTGGAGGGGGCCTGACGTCATATTTTTTTTGTACCTGTCCATTGTATTTTGCTTGGGTTTTCCTATCTTACAGTACCTTATGCCCTCTCATTTTATTGGCATTTTGTCCTTAGGCCCCTGCATTTCATTTTTTTTTTCTAGGGGTTCCACCCCCCCGGCACCAGACGACTTTTATAATCCAACTGAAAGAACCCTGACTGGAAGCTGTTCGATTCTGTTTGTTTAGGACGTTTAGGTATTATCATAAAGCATTTGGGCAAATCCACTCAGGGAAATGTTCAAATTATTTGGTTGTTGATTAGATATGATATGTTGTAAACAATAAATGGTTGTAAACACCAAACATTTATTATGGTTCCATTTAGATATGATATCCCTATGTTTGGTCAATAAATGTCGTAAAACACTGACACCACTAAAAACCTTTGGTTTTAGATGGGATCCTCCAGCACAAACCCATGGATTTCCATAGCTGTATTGGACATGTTTGGATGGTAATCCATGGCTATTGTTATTTCGGAATAACAAACCCCATGGTTTACTGGATGGTATTGGACATGTTTGGTTTTTTGTTCCTTCGTGAGAGCCTCAAAAAAAATGTTAGGAAGGGCAATCGATGGCAAGATGCCCTGATCCTTCTCGCAGCCATGCCTTCCCAGACCATCCGAGCGAACATCTTCAGTGACTGGGAACCCGAAGAAGACAGGGAAAACCGGGCAGAAATGTGGCAGTGTGTCAAAACCTGGTACCCCTGGTGAACATCAAAATAGCTGGTAAATGGATGTTCATTCCCCTAAAAATGGTATTAATAGGTATTGATCCATACCCATGTCAGTGAAGAGATCTAAAAAGATGATTTTGGTTCAATCAGTTTGATTCGGGCAAATGTAGCTTCATGAGGATTTGGCAAGTAAACATTTGCCCATGAAACTTTGAAACTTGTGAGAGGGACTCACCCATATGTGAGGAAGATCAAGGGTTTGTCCATCCCCAGTTTTTCTGTGACCGTTAAAAGCTTCTAATTTATCCAGATTCAACGATCAACCATGGGAAATTCGGTGATGGAATTGTACATCCACACAATGGATCCCATATTATTAACTACCCTCTGGTAAACATACAAAAAGCTATTGATCATGGCCATAGAAATAGTGGAATTACCCATCAAGAATTGTGTTTTTCCATGTTTTTTTGTATGTTTACCGGAGAGTAATGATAACAAATTTGACAGTATTGACCGTTCGAACATGGGTTGGATACATTGTGTACTTCAAAATGCCAGTCATAAGAGAGAAATTCTTGATAAACCCTTGGGTTTTCGAATGTTTCAGCAGTTCGTGACAATCATCTTTTGTTTCTCCTATCCCAATTTTTGCGATATTTGTATGACTACTTCTCTGATACTTTGAATCCAATTAGTGTGCTGTTATCTTCTGTTCAGTAGCTTCTGTTCGGTGTCCAGCCGAGTGTTACCCCGTGGTTTTCCCGGTGAAAACGTCGCGTTATGAGCCGTGGCTGGCTCCTCACATTACAAGGCTACAGCGCTGCGATCAGTGCCTGTGAGAAGACAGGACAATGGCAGCAGGCGCTGGGTGAGCCAGAGGGAAGTGTTGCTTGAAATATGGGATATTGCATGATATATATATATATATATATATGTACATTACATATGTATTATTTTTATATATATATATTATACATATTACATATATATATATATATGTATATACATATTATATATATATATATACACATGTATGCTCTATTGTACTTAGACTGACTTGTTCATTTGTTCTTTAGAGTCGGGAACTCCAAGTTGCAGTTCACGATTTGAAAGCCACTTCACCTTCCCCGTTGTCTTCTTGCCAAGTCCAGTTACCCAGTTTGTTCTTGTGACGGTTTTCTCTTTTGCAGTCATGGTTGCTGCTTCTATGTCCATGTACCCTCTGGTAATGACTAACATAGCTATTGAAAATAGCCCATTGAAATAGTTGATTAATAAAACAAAAACAAACAATTGATTTTTTCATAGCAAACTGTAAACGTCTACCAGAGGGTAAATGTGTGGTTCATCAAGTTTGGTGAACTTCTCCAGGCGTGACTAATAACTCATTGTTGGATCTTGTTTGATCATGTTTGATCATATTGTATCCCCAGTTGTGCAAGTCATTCATGTCACTTCCATTCATTTCCTGGGCCTGGGGCCTCAGCCTAGCATGATATCACCATTTCCGCTTGTCTGGTGAATTACAATCCAAATCCAATTTTGCTTGTCACTTCTCTGGTACATTTCCGCTCCGTCCCTTCTCTGAGCCAAACTTGATGATTTTTTGTTCATTTGCTGCGGCTTGACATCAACTAATTAGTGGTTTCAATCAATTTGTAAGAGTTTTGACTGTCAACTCTACCTAAGATATTAGGATTGATGATCCCATTAACCATCCATTATCCCATTTGTATCCTTTTGTTACCCTAAGATGATGATCCCATGTGTAACATTTGCTGATCCCACTTCTACCAAGTAGATTTTTGGCGCCAGGCGCTGGGGTTGTTTCAGACGCTACAGCGGTCGAGAGTGGAGGGCAACAGCATCAGCTTCAACGCCACCATCAGCGCCTGCGAAAAGGCCGGGGAATGGCAGCAGGCGCTGCAGATTTTCCAGCAGATGGCTAGAGATCCTTGGAACAATGGGGAGGTTAAAGGGAAAAAAACACGGGGTATCCAGTGAGAATAGGGTGATGGTAAAAGACTAGAGACTTCAAGAACAGTTGGAAATAGTTGGGCAAACAGATGGCCACAGCAACTCAGAGGTTTGATTCCTGGTGGTTTTTTTTTTTCTGGTGAACATCAACAGCGGCGATTTTCAGCAACAAGTATACATTGGTACTTAGACCAAACATGCCCAAGCATGTTGTGTTTTGGTGTTTTTTGATGTTTTTTTGGTTATACCATGTTATACCACAGTAACTGGTTTGAAGGGATTGCGATCTAATCCAATACGGGACCTGTTTGCTTTCCCAACATGTCAAGCAAGGTCCCGGGGCCGGTAGTTTTGTGTATATAGTATTATGACAGATCCCCAATCAGCATCGATGTTTGTTCTCTGACATTTTTTCCATGATTTTCCCATGAATCCCATGTTTCTCCATTCAAATCCTCTTCAATCCAATTAGTTGTGCTCCAAATGTCATGCTCCAAAATGAGGCAAGCGTTCAGCGTGAAGTTGTCAGCTACAACGCAGCAATCAGTTCCTGTGAGAAGGGCGAACAGTGGCCATGCGCCTTGTTCCTCTTCGATGCCATGCGTGCTGCAGACACTTTGGCCATGATAGCAATGATTTCTTTCATCCGAGACTTTAGGCTGGGTAGATACCCTTTGGTTATTTAACATAGCCATGGAAAATCACCATTTTTAATGGGTATATAAACCATCTATAAATGAACCATTTTCCATGGCTATGTTAAATAACCAGAGGGTAATATAACATTGTATTTGATGAATGTATTTGAAATCAGTCACTCAAATATTGGGTCCCTGTACCGTAGCGCTTTATCGCGCGCCTTTACTGAGAGAAAAGTGGCTCTGATGTTTTTCAGATTTTCTACTGGTCAATGGCTGAAGTGGATGATGGGACCTGGTATCATCCTATACCTAAGGTGCCTAAGGGTGAAAACTATGGTTTCTTACAGATTTATCAGATTTTGAAGCAATCCATTGAGTCACAGTCCTTTTTCCTCGTGCAGCATGGATGACCCAGTCTGGTGATGCTTGGATGACCCCAGTTGTCCCATAGCAACAAAGTGGCCCCAGTCATGAGTCGGTTGAACAAATCCCATGCGGCTCTAGATATATTCATCATAAAATGTTGATTAGACTAGTTCTTTTAACATCTTAGCTAAGTGTTGAGATGAATATAACTTCTCATGTTTGTTGATCAAAACTAACAATATGTTTAGTTATGAACAGTCATTTTTGGTTGTCCATCTTACCTATCCTGGGTCCCCCTTCCCACCAAGGACCTTTCACCCAACGTCATCAGCTACAGCGCCACGATCAGCGCCTGTCAGAAGGGCGAGCAGTGGCAGCGTGCGCTGAGTTTGCTGCGGGACATGCCGGGACGCGAGGTGCGCGAAAAAAAACGCCGATGTTCAGAGAAACTCGAATACAGGGTTTTAAAAAAAAGCAGCAAAAAATCGGGGATAGAATGGGATTCTGTGTGGATAAAAACTGGGATTCTATGGGCTTCTGAGATGTGTTTTGGGGAAATCATCGAGTTGAATGGGATTTTTTTTTATAGGATACATAACCAACTACAATATGATGCTGGTGTGTCTGAAAATGGTGTATACCCCCAGAACAGTTCTGTTCATAGGGAAAGTGGTGATTTGCTGGACCCTATTTCAGACAAAGCCCAAACATGGGGAATTGTGTGGGGACAGATTCAGAGACTTGATTTGATCATTAGAAACTGGGGATTTAACATGATTTAAATGTTGAAATCCCCAAAAAGACTGTTGAATATTGCTACTGCGTCTCCATGATGTGGCCTTAGCTTGGTGGGACTTTGATTAGTGAAGGATATTCCAAGTGGGCGCCGGGCTCTATTGGGGATTTATGAATCCTGGGTTGATATCCATTTGAGTGGTGAACGGTATCTTTATATCTTTCAGAACGTTCCATCCCTCTCGGATGATCGTCCATAACTATTTTTGCAGTGAAGAAACATGCCACGCGTTAACGTATCGTTGGCAAGTTTGAACTCCGATAGGCAGCCTTATCGTGAAAATTATGCCTTCATGTGGATATGTGGCACGGCATCGAAAACAGGACTTGCTTTTCACGTTGTGACTTTCGACTGGGGATGGATGACACCAGGTGCATCCCAACGTCTACAGTTATAGTGCTGCTATCAGTGCCTGTGAGAAGGGTGAGCAATTGCAGCTTGCAGCTTGGCGATTTATTAAAGCAACGCCCTGTCGGGAAGTCACTGGGATGGTTAGGAAGGGTGACTATTCCAAAATGGCCGAGTCCAGGTTAGTGAACTGTCATATCTGGTTGGTGGTTTGGAACATGATTTTTTTGACTTTCCATATAATTATTGGGAATAATGATCGCAACTGACTTTCATATTTGTCAGAGGGGTAGGTATACCACCAACCAGATATAGTTTATACAGACAATTGAGAAATAATTTGTCACCCTTTTTTTCTGCCGGGGAGAGGCCACGAGAGCGAATGTGGCTCGTCAAAGTGTTCAGGTTGGTGAAGTATTTCAATTTATATATCGAGATGTCCTGTTCCCTCCGGTTGTTTTATCCGATGGTTTTCTCTCCATCTTTTGACCAACATGATAGGTAAATGATGATCCACTGTTGTTGAATTTCCCCTTTTTGCGGGCTACAGCATTGTTCCAGGTACAATTTACGTTTGTTACTTTTGTATGTTCATGTCTACAAGCAACTTTCTTGCTGGTGATATCAGGATATATCAGGTATATATAATGTGTATAAATAATTATATATAATTATATATATAATAATATAATATAAATATATATATATATCCAATTTCTTTGTTGATTGAACAGGTTAAACCTGGTAGATCCATGTGATGCCTGGTGGATTTGAGACAACAAAATGGCAGTTGTTTTTTTATCAAAAAAAAATAATCGAATCTGCATGTTCGCTGAGTCAATCCAACATTGACATGCTGTTTTCTACGTCTTCACTAAATTTGATTTCACCAGTGGAAAATGGTGATTAATGGGGGTTATTAATGGGTAATAGTGAATTAATGGTGGTCTACCCTCTGGTAATGACTAACAGTTTGCGACATAGAAAATGACCCATAGAAATAGTTGATGACTACCCATTATATAATAATGGTGATTTTCCATAGCTATGTTAAATTACCAGAGAGTAAGTCTTCACTAAATGTTGGTTGAATCCCCTCGCGAAATCCACGTGTTTGATTTTATAACATATTAGAAGAGCCCAGAAATCAAACCCAAATCATTCTGATATGGTCTCCACAAACCCACATATTAAATTCCAATTTGTGTGAATCCAATTCTGATTCTCAAATTACATCATCATTTCAAAAATGAATATATATATATATCCCAATGTCAATCAGTCAAACAAAGCCGTGCCAAGGCCCTGGAATTGTTTGAGCAGATGTCTTTGGCACAGGTCCCAGCGAATGCCCCTTGGCCACAGGCCACAGGCTACAGGGTGGCAGGTTTGAACCCGCAAAAAGGGGCAAAACTACTGGATGGGCACTGACTACATGATTTGGTGGGTGGTTTGGTACATGATTATAATAACATAACTGGTTTATAATAATGGTTAATAATCTATAATAATCTATGGTACAATACTTGATTGGTGGTTTGGAACAAGAATGAATTTTGTTCCATCCAGTTGGGAATTTCATACTCCCAACTGACGAAGTCATATTTTTCAGAGGGGTAGGTATACCACCAACCCGTGATACTGTTGATGAAACAAAATGTCCTGCACCAGTTGATATGTGATCAACATCCCAGTATTTATAGGCTCTGAACCATCCTTTTGATGGTGCAGGATTTCTTTCATCCACAGTATGTTACTGGTTGGTGGTTTGGAACAGCTTTTATTTTTCCATGTATTGGGAATAGTAATAATAGTAACCCCAACTGACTTCATATAGACCTAACCTTTGAGCAGGGATCAACAAGCCATATTTAGACGACTTACTCCGGAATATCTCCATTTCTTTTAATTCACAACGTCCTTTTTAAATTAGGTTTCTATTTTTGTTGATCATAGCGTTCCATGTTTTTGTTGCATCCTAGAATTAAAGGCGACATTTATAGGGAACCAAAATTTTCAACAGTAAAATCATACACGGGATTCGGCCAAATTTCCCGACAAAACCAACACCATTGATTACATATCGCATGGATGTTGTGCAGTAATCATTATTGTTCTGGACGATTTTAGCCCATTGAAGGTATCTGTTTTTTGCGGTTGTCATGGTTTGTCCAAAAATACAAGTCCAGCTTATTGCCATTTAGAAATAGGAAAATTACCATCTGGTTATTTTACATAGCCACGGAAAAATCACCATGCTATTAAGAACGGTAAACCATCTATTTCTATGGGCCATCGAAATCCCATGGCGAACTGTTAGTCATAACCAGGTTGGGTATCATGAGCCACAGTACAAGCCATTGGATTTTTGCTGACCTTATGACAATGTCAAAACACCCATCCTCCCATCATTGGTTTGAAGTCACCCAACTTGGAAAAACATGTCCCAATTTAATAGAGATGGCCTGGTTGGTGGTTTGGAATGAATGGATTATGACGTTCCATCTATTGGGAATTTCATGATCCCAACTGTTACTCACTCCATCATTTTTCAGAGGGGTAGGGCTCAAACACCAACCAGGAAGGCTAGTGACGGTAGCAAACTAGCATCGAGTCTTTTGGTTACTGGGATAACCCCAGGAATAGGGGATCAGAATTCTCTATGATCTCCCTGTTTGATTGGTTATACACTATAGTAGCTCCCAAACAGAACCGTGCTTCCAGGATGTCATACATGAATATAAATGGTGTTTTCTTTATATGATTATCCTATCCATTTGTGGATTGCTATAACTTTATATACCACTTATGTTTCTGGCAAAGGCCCACTAATTGTAGCTGGAAATGATCCTTCAATTCATTTCAATGGCCATTTCAGGATCCTAGATTGGAGGTACCTACCATATATAAGGCCTATGTAAGGCCTATGTAAGTGAATATCCCAGCAAAATATGGCTTTGCATGGTACAGTACCTCCATTTTTGGATCCTGGAGATCTCCCATTGATCATTCTTTTCAGGTGATCAGCTACAGCGCGGTGATAAGTTGCTGCGAGAAGGTAGGGCAATGGCAGCAGGCCGAGATGGGCGGGAGGAATGATGAAGGCTGGAAAAAAAGATGGACAAATATGGAACACATACCCTCTGGTAAACTAACAGTTTGCTATTGAACATGACCATTTATAGTGGATTTTCCCATAAAAATTAGTGATTTTCCATAGTTATGTTAGTTTACCAGAGGGTATGCTTCGTTAAATGCATATTAATAATCCTGATGTTTCACAGATTAGACAGCTGCTCGCTGTCTTTAGGCCTTATGTTTCTTCGAAAAGATGCTCTGGGCCAAGGTTGAACCGAAGCTTTGGTGAAGGGCAGGGGTGGGCAGAAATGAGCACAGGAGGTGCCCCTGGGAATGATAGGATACGATGGGTCAATTGGAACTTTCAACATCTAAAAAGGTGGATTTAATTAGCACAATGTTGTGATTTATGGTTGATTTATAGTAGGTGAGTTGGCTTATAGATAGGTTCATTGGGGCTTCTAATGGATACTTGTAAAGTGGATGCGTATTTGACTAACCGTTGATTTGGAACCCTTCCTGTATATGTAAAAAAGCTGTACATGGATCATGGATCCAGAAAAGACGTCATGTTTGGTGGAAAAAACCGCCCATTTGGGGGTTTTGGGGACTTGATAGTTTTGACCTATACTGAATTGGGTAATTCAGGGTCGCGATGTAAGGCCCAGGAACCCATTCTTTGGGAAGATATTGGCAAGTGTTAGCCCTAACCAGGCGGTAAATCTTGGCGAATGGCTTGAATGGTGAATTGATAAGGATTGGGGGATTTGCTATCATTCTTCATCCAGGAATCTCCCATAGTTCAGCAAAGATTGATTTTTTCAATGGCAAGTATGTATATTTGCATATTAGTATCATATAGTATATTTCTATGTTCATATGAGTGCTCATATGTGCATAGCAGATAGCATTCAAATGTCCAACCTTTGCTGCACTTCGAAGGAAAACATGCCTTACTAAAAAAAACATGTGGCACATCTGGGTTTCGGTGAACATATGGTGCCTCTAAATCCATCCGAGAAAATCACCACGTGTTCCCCAATAGAATTGTGGCCATTTCGTGGGATCCCATTTTCAGACACATTGACTTATTGTATTGTATTCCAACAAGTTGTAATTCCATTGAAATCCAACAAGTTATATGACTATAGTATACTATAGTATACTATAGTGATGAATAATGTGATATCCACCAAAAAATCAGATTTCTGTTCGTTCCCCATGTTTCATGATTTCCCATGGTTGTTTCACCATACGTCAGATCTCAGGAACCAGGTGAGTTTCAATGCCGCCATCAGCGCTTGCGAGAAGGGTCGTCAGTGGCTCCTGGCGTTGCAGCTGATCTTCCAGATGCCGCAGAAGCAGATCTGGCCGGATGTGATCAGTCGCTCGATGCTGGGTTATCACATATTTCATATTATCGAAATTCCAAGATCCAAAAAAAGCCATATTCCCTGTAAAGCCATATTTTGTGGGGATATTCCCTTACATAGGCCTTACATATGCCTTATATATGGTAGGTACCTCCATTTTAGGATTCTGAAATTCCCATTGATATTAACAACTATTGTGACAGTATGTGATGATAGTGATTGTGGTATCATAATGAGATATAATATCAATAATAACAATGATCATGGAAAACATGCTGGATATGAATATGGATTATACTGGGATTACAACAATAATTGGATTATATTGGATTATGATAAATGGATATCGATGGTTGGTGGGTTCCAGTATCAAATTGATAGATCATTGGATTGACCGATTGGTACTATTGGAGAATTCGAATATTGATAGATACCCTCTGGTAAATAAACAGTGTTTGCTATTGAAAATGACGATTTATAGTTGATTTACCTATTTAAAATGGTGGTTTTCCATAGTTATGTTAGTTTACCAGAGGGTAATTACCAGTGAATTGATGATATCAAATTGTTGGTTGATAAGGATTTTCTAAAAATGGATTGTGACATACATTGGTTACTACAATCCCCGATCATCAACAAACAAGGTTTTGAACACTGCTCGCGTGTTTTTTTAGCTATCCAGTGGTGAATGCTGGGAGCAGTTTGGAGCGGTGATCGACATTTCCCAAAAAATAACGAGGAGCCGATTGGAGCTACGAATTGAGTTTGCAAACCACGTAGTTTGAAAGGCCAGGTTAATAGCTGATGAAAGGAACTAGAGTTGGGATATCTGCCAAATGTTAATATAATTGTAGATTTGCGTCTAAAAGCAGTACACATGGCCATCAAGTTTGCTTGTTTCTTCCTGGTATGATTCAACAGGCGTCACTGCATCTTTGGATGTGGCTAGCAATTTCATGCAATTTGATCTGCCCCAAAAATTGGGTACCCTCTGGTAAACGTTTACAAAAAACTATGGAACATCACCATTTTCAATGGGTAAATCCACTATAAATCACCATTTTCAATAGCAAACTGTTTGTTTACCAGAGGGAATATCTATCTTGATCTTGCGAGTTTTCATGAGGAGTTTGGGATGATCAACCCGTGATTTGCACGGCGGGCCGCACGGCTGAGGTTTCAATGCGGCCATCAGTTCTTGCGAAAAGGCGCTACGATGGGAACATGCCTTGTTTCTTGGCGATTCGCAGCATTGGATCAAGCATCAACCACTGGCCATTTCAGGTACCCTCTGGTAATTTAACATAGCTATTGAAAATTGCCCATAGAAATAGTGGATTTTCCCATTAATAGCATGGTGATTTTCCAGTTCGCTATGTTAGTCATTACCAGAGGGTATACCAATCCACTGGAGGTATTGCATAGCCCTGAAATATTTTTAAAGGCTAGCGGTGACATTCACAGGGCTAGCCATGGTGAAGCCATGAAATGGCCATTTTGATGAGTCACAAGAATTGCCGTGTTTCTATAATATGTGCTGGGTACGTAGAGTCTCGTGTTTGTTGTTCAATGCCGGCCGGTTCTCTTTGGGCAACCCGGTATACAATGGGCTCCTATGGCGAAAGACAGGGAACAGAAAACCTTGGGGAAGCTAAGTTCCCGATTCCCGGGGCTTAACCAATACAAAAACATAGGGGAAACTCAGCCCACAAGTACCAACAAGTTACTTGGCTATGGATCAATACCTATAGATACCATTTTTAGGGGGATGAACATCCATAAATCCCAGCTATTTTGATGTGAACTACAGGGGGATAGGGTTTTGACCCATCCCCACCACTTTTCTCCATGGGTTTTGACGCTGCCTCCAACCATCTGGTGGCCTCAAAGCGACGTCCTCCACGCGTAAATCCCCATGTTTGCTAAGAGCAAATCCCAATGTGTCCTGGTTTAATTAAGTTGGGTAAACCATGGTTCAATGCGCATCTGTTCTCAGTTATTATTTTTGTTTGAGATCCAACATCTGTTCCAGTTCAATTCACCATGTTTGCCAGTGAAATCCAGTGAAATCCCAATTGTGTCCAGTGAAATCCATCATTTTCCCAAGATTTTCCCAAATTCACCATGTTTCCCAGTGACGTTCCCAATTTTCCTAAGGAAATTCACGTTTTTCCATGTGTTTCCCAGTTAAAATCAGTTAAAAAACCACCATTCTCCCGGTATTTGCCCGGTATTTGCCAAGAAAATCCCAGTGAAATCCAGGTCAATTTCCCAGGGATTCGACCGGAGGTATGTCTTTGCGCTGATGCCAACGATGAAGTTGCAGCCCGATGTGGTGAGTTTCAGCGCTGCCATCAGCTCCTGCGAGAAGATGGGGCAGTGGCAGCAGGCGCATGGCGTGGACATTGGATGGGGCCCCCGCAACGGTGGTCGCGTTCAGTTGCTTAAGTGCCTTATAAGTGGCTTAAGTTGGATAGCGTGAACCGTTGCCTTATAAATCTTATAAGTGGCTGAATGAACTATGGTTTATGGTAGATTTAACGAACTAGTATTCATGGGGGTGATTTTATGGTTTTCATGGTAATGTTCGTTAAAGAATGTCATAAACCAGCCATATACATTGATAGTTTATACCACCCATAAAAATGGTAAACTTGGGGATGGTGGATCCTATTGCGTTACCCACATTGACTACAGTTATGGCCCGAAATACCAGTTACAAGTACTAACAAAAACCCCATGTATGAAATGTATAATCCCATAGAAATAACAAGTTAAAACTAATAAATTGCCAAAACTGTAGATAGATAGCTAAGTTGGTTTATAACTTCAATAATATGGTTTATGATATTCATAACTATAGTAATTATTCATGGGGTTTATAACCCAACTTATAAGTGGGGGCGCCACATTGTAAAGACCAAAAAATGGACAAAGAATGGTTTCATGGGATTATCATGGGATTTCACAATAAAGAAGTGGCTCATCCCACATTTGCGGGGATTCCTGGATCCATGTTTTGAATAGCTTACATCTTCGAGGAATACTTGAGATGAATAGGAACTAAACTGGTTGGTGGTTTGGAACATTTGGATGATTTTTTCCAAATATTGGGAATTTCATCATCCCAACTGACGAACTCCATCATTTTTCAGAGGAGTAGGGCTCAACCACCGACCAGTTGCTATGATAGCCATATTTACCAGAAACCTGCCGTATTATACTGGAAATTATTTAAGGGCTGCCGCCCCTGCCGCCGACCCCGGTAAAGAATCGGGGATTGCTGGTGAAACAGGCAAGCTGTGTGACTAGAAACTTTGGCAAATGCATTATCACAAGCAAGAAACCAGCAGCCAGACACCTTTTGTAAAACACAACCGAAACAGCAAAACACCACCTAATTTCGTGCCGAACATAACGCAAAATCAATCAC